>TARA_R110000772_G_scaffold38906_1_pt1 | contig 10906 bp, 10 predicted proteins | sample TARA_R110000772 | Tara Oceans TARA_R110000772 (sample SAMEA4397948) | marine metagenome | biome: Polar Biome; feature: [SRF] surface water layer (ENVO:00010504); material: water (ENVO:00002006), including particulate matter (ENVO:01000060) such as... | depth 5 m | reverse complement strand
CAAACTTTTCCAGTAGATAATAACAAACGACCTCTAACTCTGCGGTCAGTTTTAATCCCCAACTTTTTCGCCAAACGCATTAGAACTGCTGGGTTGTTTAACTTGCCCTCGGGTTTAAGTTTTAGATACTCAACGGCGTTTTTTAGGTCTTCCATATATACATATATAATATATTTCTTTATATCCATTTTCAACGAATTAGATATATAATATATTTAATTTTTATCATTATTTAGATTTTTCAATAAATACCCAACGACACGATAAAAGGTTATACAATAGCAAAACATAAAAATTATTGTTATTGTATCAATAAGACCCTAAACTAAAAAGGGGGTAGGTATAGGTCTAAAAAAAGAGAGAGTTTGTAAAAGTAAAAACCAAGGTTTTTAAAATCCTCGTGTGGGGAGGAAACCCTACTTACTTACTTGCTTTTTCAAGTTTCTTTTTTTCTCTGTATTTTCGGTTATATTCTTTTTGTTTTTCTGCTCGTGCTTTACGCCATTCGTCGTCTTTCATTTTATCGTGATAATTGCTTAAACTATCAGAGTTATATTTATCTCTAAACTTATCTCTGTGTTTATAGATTGCTTCTTTTTGTGGGTGAGTATATTTACTTGTCTCACTTGGTTCATTAGCGGGTGGAGTAGTTTTATAATATTTGTATCCTTTGTTAATACCTCCACCTTTCGTAGTTGTTGGAACAACAAGTAAAGGTTTAAGTCCCGCTGGAAATTGGTGTCCTCTCAATTTAGTTTTAAGTTTTTCGTCAGTAATATTAGGGTCTGTTAATAATGCTTCAAACTTATCTGGGTAAATAAAATGTCTTCCTTCTTCGTCAGTAGTAATATACTTAAAAATGCTTTGTGTGTTAGTATTCATTATATATATATATAGTATTTTTTTTTTAAGTTGTTTTTGAACGAATATAATATAACTTTAATAATTCGTCATACACATAAGGTTTTTTGATTTTTAACTCTTTCATAAGATTAGATATATCCAACATAATTTAATATAGAATAATACTTTAAGTTTTAATTCTTTTAAATCGTTCTTTTAATAATTCCGTGTTTTCAGTTGTACTGTCGCTCCACGAATTAATAAATCTTTCAAAATCTTCTAAATAAGAACTTCCAACTCTTCGGTGTTCTAAAGCATAATCCAATAATAGAGTATACCACCCACACACTTCACTTTCTACATTTTGTATATGTCTATTGCTCCAAGTAATAGGTCTAAATGGTTTCAAAAACTTTTTTACTTCAATAGGCATATCCATACCGAAACTATCAAAGTAGATTGCTTCGCATATTTTATTTTTTTCTCTTGCTTTGTTTTCGGGTCTATCTGCGTCGCAAAATATTTTAAAAACTACCCAGTGTGTTCCCGCCTTATGACTATCACTCATATTAATATGATATGTGCCTACTTGTGGTTTTTCTAAAAATAATTCGTCTTTACTAAAAACTCCAATAATAGGTAATTTTAATTCCTTAGATATTCTCGTAAGGTCGTGGTTAGTTAAACTCATATAATATAAGTAGATTAAAAAAATCTACAGCAAACCCATTTAAGTTGCTTTGCTTACAAACTTTCTTTTTGTTTGTTTTTCTAATGCTTGGTTCATTTCATTATCAACTTTATCTATAAATGCTTGTTGTGAGATATAAACTCCGTCTTTAAATAAAGTCCAATTTTTACATTCAGTTTTTGTGATATTACAGATAATAGGAGTATCAACTTCCATTTCACCAATATGCTCTACTTCATAATCAGTAAGGTAATATACTTTTCTTGCGATTTCACATTTTTCGTAAATGTTCTCTAAAATGATTTCTTGTTTATCCGTTAAGGTAGTTCCATTTTCAAACTTATCAATAATACTTAAAATAGTTTTATATTCAAAGTCTTTACAGCGTTTAGATACAATCCATAATTTAATATCGTTAAGTTGCTTGTTATTCAACATTCTATACATTAAGTATATATTTTACTTTAAGTCATTTGAACTTATAAAAACCAAGGTTTTAAAAGTTTATTTATTGGTGTTCTCCATTACCTCCATTTTGGAAACTATTTTTAGGGTAAAAAGGACTAAATGCTGGAGCAGATAATTGAAGGTAAGGGGACATAGTCATTAAATCACTTGCTGGTTTAATAGTTGTTTTTGCTCCTTGACGCTTAACTCCATAACCCCTCTTTTTCATATCTTTTGCTAAATACTGACCTCCCGCAGCACCAGCAGAACTACCAACCATAGAACCAACTGGACCCGTTGACATACCAGCAACTCCACCCATAATACCTCCTACTGCTGGTAATACATATTCCATTTCGTCCGCCATACGCTTACCGAATACTGCTTTTTTGGTAGATTTTGCTCCCGATTTTAAAGCACTACCAGTAGATTTTGCTCCCGATTTAAAAGCACTTCCTATACTTTTACCGAACGAACCAAAACCTTCACCTTCTTTAACACCTTTACCTTTACGAATACTCGCCATATAATCCTTTGCTTCTTGACTGCCTTTTTCAAAACGAGGTTTGCGTTTGACGGGCATAGTAGTATATACTGGTTTATCTCTCATATCAAATTGAGTTTTCGCACCACCACCGCTTAAACCACTACCACGAAGACCACTACCACGAAGACCTTGTCCCGCTTTTCCATAAAGTCCAGCACCCGCTTTCTTTACTACTTCTTTTGTAATTGCTTTAACTTGTGGGTCGTCAATCATATCCACCGCAACATTTACCGCTTTTTTAGCAATAGGTAGGATTTTACTTCCTAAACTTAACTTTTTACCTTCAAGTAGTTCTTCTGCTACTCCATTAATAGAAGATTGAACCATACCACCAAGTTCAGCATCACCAGTAGCGGAACTAATCATAGTTCCTAAAGTTCCCCCAACTCCATTTACTAAACCTAATGCTTCGTCTTTTAGCACATTACGAATAGGAGCGGGTATTTTAGAAATTACTTTTTTTACTGGTTTAGCAACTTTGTTTCCAACTTTAACTACTTTTTTTTCAGCACTTTTAGCAATCTTTTTTACACTATCAAAAAAACCACTTCCTTCTTTCACAGAGTAATCTAACTCTTCTTCGTCCATACAAAGACGACAACCTTTACCTTTTTTAAAAGCAGACATAAGTTTTTTAGCATTTCCGTCTTTAAGTCCTATAACTACTTCACCTTTATCACTTCCCATATCTTTAAACTTAATTTGAATAGGAAGACCTTTTTTTATTTTCATAAGTTGTGGTTGCGTTAAGTGTAATTGGTGTGGAACAATCATATATATATAATGGAAGAAAAAAAACTTAATAATAAACGCTAAAAACCAAGGTTTTTATAATCCTTTATTCTTTTGCTAAACTTTTTTAAAAGTTAATTTGTAAGTTCATTTTCCCTAAATAAAAATAAGAACTTAATATAATGGAACTTAAAAATGGAGATTGTATAACTGAAATGAAAAAAATAAAAGATAAATCAATATCTCTCATTTTTACTGATTTACCTTATGCGAATAAAACTACTCATTTAAAATGGGATTGTTTAATTAACTTAAAAGAGTTTTGGGAAGAAGTAGATAGGATATGTTTTGATAATGCTTTAATTTGTTTATCAGCAACTATGAAGTTTGCGGTATGTTTAATTAATAGTAATCCTAAAATGTTTAAGTATGAAATAATATGGGAAAAATCTGCTCCTTGTTCTTTCCTAAACGCTCGTAAGCAACCTATGCGTTCTCACGAACTTTTACTCTTTTTTTATAAAAAACCTCCTACATATAATTATAAACTTTATCATAAACATAAATACGAAGAAAATATAAATGAACTTGAAATACCACAAGGAGTAAAAGAGGAGAATTATGGAACTAAAGTTTATGGTATGGGATTAGGAGGAACTAAACTCTATGATATTAAAAGAGTTCTAAAAGATAAAGGACATAAACTTAAAGGTAATACTCATTATGACCCTCCGCTACCTACTTCAGTAATTAAGTTTAAGAGTGAGAAAGGTAAGCACCCTACTCAAAAACCAGTATCTTTAATGGAGTGGGTTATTAAGTATTTTTCTAATGAAGGAGAAATAGTGCTTGACGCAACTATGGGGAGTGGTTCTACTGGAGTTGCTTGTAAGAAACTAAATAGAAACTTTATTGGAATAGAACTTGATAAGAAATACTTTGATATTGCTTGTGAGAGGATTGGGGTTTAATATAAATTACTAAATAACTTATATTAAATGATTAAGGATTTATTCAATTCTTGCTCCTGTGGAAATATCAATAGTCATAGAGCGTTTGAACTCTACGAATACCATTAGGTCAATAGTCTTGGCGGAAGTATTTTTGCCTACAATTTGAACCGATTTGCTTACACCTTCCTCACTTGGTAGGGAGCGGGAGCAGTTGCCGTAGTAATAGCGGTAAAGTTCTTGGAACTCTTGACGACCGATTAATCCGCTTGTTAGACCAGTAGTTAGATTGCCGTTTAGTTGATTTGCCGATTGTAGTTGGTGAGCGAATGCTTCAAAATCATAGTCTTCGTTATTAAGGAAAAGATTAACTCCCGATAGTAGAATGTTAAAATTGCTTAAACAAACTGGGTCGGGTGTCGCACCAGCAGTAGATAGAGGAGATAATAGACCTTTACGACCAGCAGTTCCGTTTCCAACACCAGTAGTAGCACTTGAAACATAAGGAACAACTAAAACACTTTTAATATTAGCAATACCATTAGATACAAGGAAATTGAAAGGTTGTCCCGCTCCAATAGTATTAAACTGATATTGGAAAATGTCGTTATACTCAATTAGTTTAGTTGGCGATAGAGATAAATAGCGTTGCTCCGCCATAGGGTTAAAACGATATACTGGAGCGTATAGACGAACCGAGGTTAAGGCAGCAGTTTTGGTTGCGTCTTGGCGAGACTTAACAATATCAAGAGTTAGTTTGTAAGTTCCCGCTCTATTTAAAGGAACTTTACCACCAGTTGTAGTTCCAGTAGCAACAGCACCAAAACCTACTTGAAGAGGGCAAGTATTACCGCCTAATACCGAAACGCTCATTGTAGCGTCTTGGACGGGGATACCATCAGCACCTAACTTAAAATCAACTTGTACTTGGTTAGTGTTAATTAGGAAACGCATAGTAGAACCTTTAAGCATAGGGCATTTTTCAAAGTATTCACTTAAATCTTTTAGGCGTAGTTTAGCGTAAATATGCCACGAGGCATCCACACTTGCTTTGACCGCCACCGCACCATCAACTGAGGAAAAAGTATCAAAGTGGGTTTGGTATTGCGAAGAACGGACTGCGTTAGTCATTACACTTGACTTATTTTTAGCACTATCACTACATACTGAAACATTTTGTAGGCGTTCTTTTAAACCTTTATTAACTTTAGAAGCGTCCCAAAAACCAGCACCTAAATCTGCGGAAGGAGCAACCGATTTAGAGTTAGTAACACCTCCTACAGTGTCAAACTCCCAACTATCAGCACTATCAAAAGCATAACCAATATCTACTCCGTGATTTACTAAATCGTCTTGCGATAGGGTAGTGTGTGCTTTAAAACTACGGAAAACATTTAGAAACGGAGTTTGCTGGACGATAGTTTGGTTATTGAACTCAATAGACATAGAGTTTAGTATCTGCCAGTATCCATTTTTCATAGCAACCGAATTAGAAACACTATCCTTAGAAAAATCTGTTGTGTTTGTTCCTACAGTGTCAGCAGTTCCCGTTAGGTGTGCTACTAAAGGCATTAAAATATAACCTTCACTCCAATTTACATAACCACCAGCATTCGCTAATGGGGTTGAGTCAATTACTACTTGGGACGAGTAATTTTGGGAGTTATTATCATTTACATATACCCATTTTTTTTCAATAAACTCACTTTGCTCTACTTCAGTATTTACACTTTCTTCAAATACAAGATTATCCATTATACATTAAGTTTAGAAAAAAAAATTATATTTTAACGCTAATTAAAATCCTCCCTAAAAGTTTAAGGATATATATTTTTTAGGTTTGTTAATATTATTGTCTAAACTTAGTGTATCAAACTTTTTCATAGCACTCGTCGCCATTTTTTTATATGGTTCTGCTTTCTCTTCAAGGAAGTCTTTAACTTTTCCTAAACCTTCTCGCTTGTCTCTAAACATTCGTTTAAAACCACTTCCATTTTTTGTTCTCGTCATACACATACCTCTTCCGCCAACTCTCTTTGTGTAGTAAGTCCTCATTATATTATATCAATATTTAAAAAATCTTCAGCAAACGACTTAAACCCTTTCATTAGATTTTTTGGTGTAAAGGGTCAAAAGCATATTTGGGTCTTGGATTATAATTGACCGCTGTAGTTGGTCTCTAAACTCTATTATTACTTGAGTATATTGTCCGTCGTCAATATCAGCAAACGCCATATAATTTGGTTCATACTTAAATAAACTACCTATTGAAGTTCCTAAAGGAGTATAAGAAGATAAAATATTACTTGGAACAATTGTTTTATTATTTACTAAACTACAACTTATTAAAATAGAACTATATGGAGTGATTTGTGGTGCTACACTACTTAAAAAACTAATTGCTGTTGTTCCAGCAACATAGGTAGAATTACCATAAGTTCCTACAGCATATCCTAAAACTTCTCCAAAGGCGGTTGTCGTAATATTCACTTCTACTTGTGAAGCACTTGAAGGAACACTCCAAGTAGCACCCGAAGGTAATGAATATGAGTTAAGAGTTTGTATAGCAGTAGATAAAGGATAAAGATTTATTTGGACGGCATAACGAGAGGTATTAACAACAAACTCCAAAAAATAAACATATTGTCCCGCTGAGTTAGTCATATAATGCGTTGAAGCAATCATAATGGATTGAATGTAAGCATTAATATCGCTTACCTCGTAGTATCCGTCTGGAATTGTTATGCTATAAGTAGTTCCGTCAAACCATTTATAAGTAAAAGTATTATTAGCGTAAGAAGAGGTAATATTAAAAATACTGAAATACTGATATATTGATTGTAATGCTATTTGGTCGTTTTTAAAGTAATATCCTCCACTTGGAAAGTTATATACTAATTTAGTGTTGTTAGTCCCCGTCTCAATATTACTTGTGTTAAGTATAATTGTTTTACCCATATATATATAAAGTAGATTTTAAAAATCCTCGTTAAACTAAATCCTAAAACTATTTTTCACTTGCTCCTAATTCTTTTAATAGTTCGTATCCGTCATTTTTAGATATTACATTACGCTCCATAAACGCTAAAACAATACTGCGTAATTCTTTAATTAATGTAGGGGAGTTATTACCAGCAAGGAAGTTGCCTCTTAATAGTTTAAACCTTTCCGCCATTTGCTTCATTTTATCGTTAGGTGGTGTTTTTAATTTAAATTGCTCCATTAGTCCAGCACCTTTAACTATTTTATGGAAATGCTCTTTTTCAATATCTTCAAGTTGTTCTAAAAGACTATCACTATAATTTCCTCGTTCAAGTAAATCAATCATTAACTCTTTATACTGAGTAGATACAACTAACTTTGGAACATAGTTTTTAGATTTACTTGGGTATTTAATGTTTAGAGTATTCGTGTCCCTTAATTGCGGATAATGGACTATATGCTTACCAAAGGTTTTATAAGTATCTTCGGGGACTAAAACTCTAACTCCACTTCCAGTAATAGATTTAGGTTTTGTTTTTTTCTTTTCCATACCTACTTTATACATTAACTCTAATTTTTTCATTTTATCTCTATCTGCTCTATTATGAGGTCTTTGATAATCATTCGGCATTACTGCTGGTTTTACTATATTACCGCTTCCTATTTGAACTCTTCGTCTCGTCATTCCAAAACCTTTCTTTGCTGGGTAATTATCTATACCACTTGACTTTGGTTTTACTGCTGTATATTTTCCAACTCTATAATCATAATTTTCTGCTCCAATTATCTTTGCTCTAATAATAATCTCTAACAATTGTGTTATTTTATCTTTAAGGTCTTCTAAAGGCAAATCATTTCCTGTATCAGCATCAACTTCTGCTAAAAACTCTTTATAACTTTCTTGTCCTAATGCGATTGCTTGTTGGTTAAGTTCAGAAAGCATTTTTTTACTTGGGTTTTGCTTTGCTATACCATTAATAATAGATACTGCTTGTTCTTCTGTAGTTATTTCACTCATAATTTCAGCAACATAATTAACAACATCGTCTACTCCTAAACTTGATAGGTCTTCTTCTGCTCCTTCTTCTTCTTCTGCTCCTTTGCTTACTTCTACTCCCGCGGTTGGTGCTTGTGCTTTTGACGCTTCTTGAGTTGTTTGTCCGCCTTCACCTTGGTCGGCGACAGACTGCTCGTATTCAGTTGCTACTTTATCAAACGCTTCTTTTGCTCCGTCTTCTTTGTTTGCGATAAGTTCTAATGCTTCAAGTCGTGCGTCTAATGCGTTATATTTTGCTGTGGTTTTTACAAAATCAATTGAGTTAATACGCTTAATTATATCGGTTGCTACTTTAGTCGCCTTTGTTTCATTATTATTTTCAATTGCTTCGTCTATTCCTTTTTCAAATCTTAATAGTAATTCTTTATCCATAAGTTTATTGCTCGTATAATAGGTTTGTATTAACTGACTTGCTGTTTCTAATTCAGCACTTCCTAAAGTAGATTTTAGTTCTGCTATATCACCACTTCCAAAGTATAAAGCATTTAATAACCCTATTTTTTCAGCAATACTCGCTAATCTTTCTGCTGTTCTGTTTCCTAAAGGAGTATTAATTTCGTTAAAATAATCTTGTAATTTGTTTAAAGTAGTTTGGAACTTATCTATATCTTCGTCAAAGGCATATATACCCATTAAATCACTAAAATTACTGGAAACCATAACACCTTCGTCAGTGTATCGTAATGGGTTAAGTCTTGTTGCTGAGCGTAAGTAATCAATTACTTGTTTAGCAAAAAAGGTTGGGTCAATTAACTTTGGATTTAGAGTTTTTAATATACGAGTTTTAATTTGTGGGAAATAAGAGTTAAACGAGTAAATGGGTTCAGCAATACCGCTTAATCTTATTGAACTTATAACTTGTTGTATTTCGGGAGTAGTAAAATCTACAAGCGACCTAATATTATCAAAAGCAAGTTTTTCGTTTTCAACACTTTCTGCTCTACGCTCACCAGCAGTTTTGTATGGTGCTGGTATTTCTGCTGGTTTATAAGGGTTTCTATAATCTTTATTTCTCCTTTCGTTTAGTTCTTCATTTTCCGCCATAACTTTCAAGTAATTAAGTTGAGTTAGTTTTTTAAGTTTTTCGTCTTCACGAGATTTAAAGTTGCCTACAAACATTATAATATAGGCATAGAAAAAAATATTATGCTTAATTACGCTTTAAAGTGGGTGGTTTCTCCTTACATATTATATATATCGTCCCAGTTTTTTCTAAACCTATCCTTTGGTTCAGCGTCTAAATCTACAAGTAAGAAGTCTTGTTTATTGTCCTTAATTGAGTCTTCATATATATTTTGTAAAGTATTCTTTTCAACTCCTAAAGAGTATTCACGCATAATTCTAAATAAATCTTGTAATGTATTAAGTCTTTTTATAATTAAGTAATTAAGATTTTGTCTTATCATTTTAGGAACGGAAAAATATGACTGACTTATATAAACTAAACTACAATTAAGTTTTCTTGCTCTAATAAAGTATTGCTCTAAAGTTTTTTGGTTTTTCTCTAAAACTAAATCGTCCATAACAATTAAAGACTGCTCCTTTTTATTAAAACTATCCAAGTCGGGTGCTGAACCAATACCCTCTGTTATGGTTAATCCTTGCTTACCGAGTTTATCTTCAATAAAGTTATATAAGGGTTCGTCTTTGTTTTTTGTGATAATATGTATATTTTGGAATGTTCCATTCATTACCTTAATTAGATTAAGTAAAGTTTGTGTTTTACCCGCTCCACTTCCTCCAATAATTAACATTCTAAAAGGCACATTAATTCCGTGAGTTTTAATATTAGGATTATGCGACTGAAGCAAAAACTTTTTAGGCATAATATCGTAATAGTCTATCATTTCACCATTAACACTTTCCTCTTTGTTTTTCTTTTTTGGAGGCATATATATAACTCATTAAAATAATATCGTAAAATTAACTTATAATAAAATATTAACATAGTTTATATGAGTATTTACAATCCTCCAACACAAGACCAAAGTATATTCAATCCAAGTAATTATGGAGGATTAGGAGTAGGAGGTGAGATTACAATAGATTACTTAAAAGCAAACTTTCTTGCTTTCCCAGTAGCACAAGGAAATATAACTCTTGTATCCACTAATGTTTTAGGTGATATTAACCAAACTGGAGATTATTATACAAGTGGGGATATAAATGCTGACGATATTACTGGTGATATAATTTCGGGGACAAGTATTTTAGTTGGAACGAATAACTTACTTACTGAAATTACAACCAATAGTAGTGCTATAGCAACTGCTACTACAAACATAACTGCTCTACAATCCCAGCAAACTACAAACACAAGTCAAATTGCTACAAACACAACTGCTATTACTGGTTTTCAAAGTCAAATAGATACGAACTCTACTAATATTGCTACAAATACTACAAGCATAGGAACAAACACAAGTAATATTGCTACGAATACTTCAAACATAGGAACAAATACAAGTAATATTGGAGCATTACAAACTCTTACGAATGCGGATACTATACGAATTGGAGATTTAGAAACTCTTACTGCTTCGCATACTACGGATATTGGAGGAAATACTACAAACATAAGCACGAATACATCAAATATTTCTGCCTTACAAACTCTTACTTCTTCGCATACTACGGATATTGCTGGAAATACTACA
>TARA_R110000772_G_scaffold7170_3_pt1 | contig 10909 bp, 9 predicted proteins | sample TARA_R110000772 | Tara Oceans TARA_R110000772 (sample SAMEA4397948) | marine metagenome | biome: Polar Biome; feature: [SRF] surface water layer (ENVO:00010504); material: water (ENVO:00002006), including particulate matter (ENVO:01000060) such as... | depth 5 m | reverse complement strand
ACAGGTAATATAAAATTTAGTGTTAAGACTAAAAGATATCCTGAAAGTCAAGAGGTAACTGAGAAAGGTCCTTTTACTATATCTAATACTACAGAAAAGATAAGTATGCGAGCACGAGGAAGGCAAGCTAGAATCAGGGTGTCTTGTGATTCCACCGGTACAAATTGGAGATGGGGAACAATACGTATGGGAATACAAAAAGATGGTGGTAGATAATGGCAAGATATCCTGAGTTATCTAATCTCGTAAACTTACCAACAGAAGAAATAAGAAACTTATATAATGAAATGCAAAGATGGGGTGCTACATTATTAAATGAATTAGATGCACGAGATGCACAAGTAGATAATAGACCATCAACAACTATAAGAGTAGAAGTAACTTCAGGTAATATTACAAACCCACAGAAAGGTGATGTGGTGTATACAACAAGTGCTGGTAAATATAAAGGTTTTGTTAGCACTGCAGCTTCAACAACATTTAAGGCTTTTTTCTAATGAACAAAACAGATTATTTTAATTTTATAAATACAAGTACTTATGTACAAAATATTAATCAAGGTAAGACTGGATTAATGAAAGGTATATATAGTCAGAAACAAAAAATAGAACCCTTACGTGATGTAAGCAATAATTTTTATGCAGACCAAACAAAAGCACAATCAAACTATATGGATAGAAGGAAAATATAATGAATGGACTACAGGATTTAATGATGTTTAGAGATAATTTACAAGAGCCAGAACCTACAGGTTTAGAAAGGCTAGCATTATTATCAGACTTAACGGCTGGTAGTATGGCTGATGAAGGAGAGATGCAATATGCAGCTTCTGGTGGTCTTGTTAATCTTCCTGTAGTACAAGCAGGATTTGGTGGATTTTTAAAGAAAGCAATTAGAGTTTTTAATAAACTTCCTGCTGCTAAAGTATTTGGTAGAGCTATTGTTAGACCTTTATCTAAATCAAAAGTTGGTAATGTTATTTTAGGTTTGGCTCCTTTATTAGGTGGTAATCCTGCTGCAGCTGCTGCAATAGCTGCTAGTATAGCTGCAATGAAAGACCCTAAAGCAGAAGGTAATCCATATAAAGTTACACAAGCTGCTGCTAGAGCTGCTGCTGCAGAAGCAATTAAAGGTCAGATAGCAGAAAGTTCACAAGCAGCAAATATGAATGAGTTTGTAGGAGCTCCAGGAAGTGATTCTGCATTACAAGCTCAAAGATTAACAGAGGCAAGTACTATTTCAACACCAGCAGCAACAAATGTATTTTCTGATTTAGGACAAAGTGTTACAGGTGGAGCTGGTTATGACCCATCAGGAACTTTTGTTTCTAGATTAGGTGATAGATTTGCAGGCAGTGGAGAATTTGTAGGAAAAAGTTTTGGAGACCAAACAGGTTTTAGTGGTGAGCAACCTAACGAGGTAATTGGTAAAGGTGGTACAACTGGTGGACCTACTGGTGGTCTTGCAGTTAATACAACAGATGCTAAACTACAAGGTGCAGTAAATACAAGTGATAGTGCTAAAATAGCCGGTTATGGTTATGCTAATGAACCTAGATATGCAACAAATGCAATAAATACAGGAGTAGATGCAGCAGATGCAGCAAAGTATGCTGACTTATCTACAGTAGATAAAATAAAAAATTCATTAAGTTTATCTGGTCCAGATTATAAAGGAACTTTAATTGGAAGAGAATTAAATAGAGTACCTTATTTAAATAAATTAATACCTGATGGCACAGTGGGACAATTAGCATTAGGAGCAGCAGGTGCACAAGCATTAATGCCAGAAGAAGAACAACCAGACCTTCCAGAAGGTTTACAACAACGACAAGTAGAAACAGACTATGGTAAAGTAGCTACAGAATATTATAGAATTAATCCAGAAACTGGAGAAGAAGAAATAGTTCCAACTGATAGAGCTTTAGAATTAATACAGTCAGTTTATAAAAATTATAATCCAAACTATGCTTCATCACAAGGTGTTGGTGCATTAACCTCTGGTGTTAAAACTAGATTTATTAGACCAGGAGATACTCAGTTAGCTGCATCAGGTGGATTAATAGGTATGGCATATGGTGGGAAAATGCCTCAGGATGGCCTAGATGTTCGATATAAAGAGTTCTCAGGCATGGTTGGAGGTCAAGGTGATGGTATGCAAGATAATGTATATATGCCTATTGTAGAACGAGATAATGGCCAGCAAGTGGCAACATTAGCAGTAAGTCCTAAAGAGTATGTGGTAGATGCTAATACAATGTCTTTACTAGGTAATGGTAATCCTGATGCAGGTGCACAAATAATGGATGCAACTGTAAAAGATGTACGTATGGCAGCAACAGGACAAAGAGAACAACAAAAAGAAATAGATGGTTTACAAGCATTAAATAGAATGAGGAGAGTATAATGAGTCTTTCGTCTTTATTAGGTCTAACTAGAAGTCAACCTACGCAGATTGTACCGGCTAGTATATCTGAACCCAAAATAGCAGAAGAAATAGCACCTTATCTTAAAGACATATTAGGTAAAGGTCAAGCATTATATAAACAAAGAATGGATGAAGGTTTTGTTCCTTATGAGGGAAAAACTTTAGCTGCTATATCTGATGACCAAACAACAGCTCAAGCAGGTTTAAGAGACTTAGTGGGACAATCTAAGCCTATATATGATGAGGCTACTGGATTAATTAGGGGACAAACAGAGCAGGCAACGGCTGAAAACTTACAACCATTTATGAATCCTTATCAACAAGCAGTAACAGATATTGCTAAGAGACAGGCAACAGAACAATTTCAACAACAAACATTGCCAGGCCTTAGAAAAGCAGCAGTAGATGCTGGTTCTTTTGGTGGGTCTAGAGCTGCTATGTTAGAGTCACAGGCTCAAGATAATCAAGCAAGATTATTATCTGACTTACAAGCTAAAGGAGATTTAGCATCTTTTCAAAATGCACAGCAACAATTTGAGGCACAAAAATTAAGAGAAAGGCAAGCTGCTTCTGGTTTATCTTCATTAGTACCTCAACAGTTTACATCACAAGCTAGAGAATTAGGTGCATTAGAAGCTATGGGTAGAGAACAACAACAAAGAGAACAAACTCTATTAGATGAATCATATAAAAGATTTTTAACTGAAAGAGAATATCCAGAACAACAACTTGGTAAGTTCCAAGCACTAGTAGCTGGTACACCTATTAATCAAGGTCAAGTACAATATACACAACAACAATATAGACCAAGTCCTTTAGCAACAGCATTAGGAACTGGAGCAACTGCTTTAGGTACTTATGATGCTGCTAAGAATTTAAAACTATTTTCTGAAGGTGGTAGTATTGATGGAGGTTTATCTGGTTTACCTGTGGTAAAAAAAAAGGTAGGTCAAGGAATTTTTAGTACTCCAACAACACCAGCACAAATGACAGATATAAATGAAGAGATAGAAGAATATGATGAAGAAGATGGTCCATCTACTATTGATTCTTTAAAACAGTTTTTTAATAGTTTAAGAAAAAAAATACCAGGTGAACCTATGCAAGGTATAGACCCAAAAAAATTAATAAGAGGTGACGTAGATATATCTCCAGCTATAGATACAATTAAAAAAATAGGCACAGCTTTAAATCCCCTAAGAACGACTGAAAAACAAAAACAAAGAGTACAAGATTTAGAAGGCCTGTCTGCAGTAAGAGAAGGTATTCAAGGTAGAATAGCAAGAGAACAACAGTTTGAAGAGAATCAACAAAGCAATCAACCAGCTAGAGTAATAAAAGATTTAGAATCTACATTAAGAAAAAGAGATAGGATGTCTTCAAGGTCTGATGCTCCTGATGTTATAGAAGAAGACTTTGAGTCAAATACAAATACTAATAATAATAATCAATCAGTTACTAATAATAATTTATCAGGTAATAATAATAATCAAGAATTAATAGATGGTGATATTATAGGTAATGCTAGTGCTGGTACAGAAAATACAACAGGATTTAATCCTTTTGCTGAATCGAGAAAACAGTTTACTAATCTTGCTCAAGCATATGCTGGATTAGAGGCTACAGCTAAAGCACAAGGTGAAGCTGATAAAGCTAGACTTACTGAAGAAAAAGAAACAGCTAGAAAAGGAGCTAGAAGTAAATTCTTAATAGACTTAGGAAAAGGTTTACTAACTGGTGATGGTAAAGGTGGTGGTTTCTTTGCTGAGTTTGGAAAAGCAGGAGCTAAAGCAACTGAAGGTTCTCAAGAGTATTTAAAAACTTTAAAAGATTTAAATAGAGAAGAAAGACAAATTGTAAGAGATAGTAATAATCAACAGTTTCAAGCAAGAGTAGGTAAATATCAACAGTTACTTAATAAAGGTCAAATAGATATTCAGGAATATACTACTGGATTAGAACAAGAAAGATTAAATTATCAAGCTAAAGATAAAGTATTAAAAACAGGTTTAACTCTTACTGAACAAGCTGATAATTATTTAGCAAATGCAGAAGACGGAAAAAACCCAAATGTAGGTTATGAAAATTATTTAAAGATAAGAGAATTTTTAACACCTCCACAACAAAAGGCATATGATGCTAGATTTAAAGACTTTTTAAATAAAAATCCTAATAAAAAAGAATTTAAAGTAGAAGACCAAAATGGATAATAAAGTAACATATAATTCTTTATTACAAGATGATAAGTTTTTAAGTAATGCTTATCATTCTTTAAAAGCTATGGGTGAAACTGTAACTAATAATAGGCAAGAAGTATTAGATAAGTTTTTACAGAAGCGAAGATATTTTGATACTAATATTTCATCTACCTTTACACAGGGTAGTAAAATAAAACAGTTATCAGATGTTAATAAAAAATCTTACTCAGAAGCTTTAGATAAAGTAGACCAACTGCCTTCAGCTTTTAGTGAAGGTGGTGCACCTATGTGGAGAGCACTAGGTGATTATGCTGCTGCTGGTATTACAGACCCTACTAACTTATTATCTGTTGTTGCTGGTGCATTTACATTAGGCACAGGTGGTGCTGCTGTTCTTGGAGCTAAAGAAGCTGCAAAGCAAGGTGTTAGAGCAACAGTAAAAGCAAAGATAAAAGCTTTAAGTACTAAGCCAGTGCTTGGTTCATTAGCAGTAGAAGGTGGTATTGCTGGTGCTGGAGGTGGTGCACAACAAGCACGTTCTCAAAATGTAGATATGGCATTAGGAAGAAGAGCACAAGGAGAATATGATTATGGTGATATAGCTTTACAAGGTTTAGCTGAAGGTGTGATAAGTCCTTTAGGAGGTGCTGGTATTAATATTGTAGGTTCTACTATAGGAGCTGGTGTTAAGAGTGCTTCAAAGGCTACAGGTCTTTCAGATAGTAATGCTGTAAGAGGTGCACAAAACTGGTTAGAAAAATGGTTTATGCCTCAGGCTGGTTTAGATAATGCTACCATGAGAAACATTGAGATGGGTGTATCAGCATTTAAAGAAATTAAACAAGATGCTGAAAAGTTATCTGGAGATATTGAAACATTTTGGCAAAGAGATTTTAAAGCTCCTACACCAACAGATATTGAATTAGTTAATAAAGCTATGGAAGGAGATACTATAGCTAGAAGAAATGTTAGATTAAGAAGTCCTGATTTAGCTAACAGTCTAAGAGACTTTACTCGTCTTAGAACTAAAGTTAGAAAAGAATTAGATGACCCACGATTACAAATATCTAAAAAAACTAAAACAATCTATGGTTTAAAAAATAATTATGTAAGAGATATCTTTGAAAAGTTTACAAAGAAAGGTAGACAAGATTTTAATCTTTGGAAAAAAGATGCACGAAATAGAGATACTATTGTTGAGTTTCGTAATCTTGCAGTAGAAGATGAGGCTCTAGGTAAAAAACTAGGACTTAGAAATGCAGATGGTACATTAAAAGAATTTGTTAGTAAACAAAGTAAAGAAGGTATTTATGATGAAAACAAATTAAATAAAATTATTAATACTGAAATGCAAAGATTATATACACCAAGTTTACAAAACAAAAGTAAGTATGGTGCATTAAAATCAAAACAAGAATTGCCTGATGTTATTAAAACAATCTATGGTTTAAATCAAAACCCAGCATTAAGAGCTACTGAAACTATAGCTGGTATTGTAGAACCTGTTGCTGATTTAAGAATAGCTGCACAGTTATCTGATAGTTTATTAAACAGAGGCTTGGCAGTAAGAGCTAATTCTGCAGCAGATGCAAAAATTAAATTTTCTGAACAATTTAGAAATACTGATTTAGAAAAAACAATTAAAGATGTAGATGGTTCTGGAGAAACTAAAGTTTTTGGACAAATTGCAAAAGAAGCAGATGAAGATTTTGTTCCTCTTGTAACTTCTAAAGCTTCTGCATTTGAAAAGTCTTTATATGATGAAACACCTTTTCAAGTTCGTGGTGATATTTATGCAGCACCTGCACAAGAAATATTTATACCTAAAAGTTTAGCAGCTAAGATAAAAGTTATGACAGATAGAACAGGATTTTTATCTAAGAATGAAGCACTAGGTCCATTTGCTCAAGCTCTTGCAGCAACTCAAGGTTATATTAAAAAAGGTAAGACAGTATATAATCCTTTTGCTCACGTAAGAAATGCATTAGGTGCTTTAGCTACTGTGGCTAATTCAGGTAACTGGACAGGTATAGGTAAGTTAGCTAAAATTGTAGTAACAAAATCTAAAAAAGATAAAGATGCTTTGTTTGATAAGCTAAGAAGATTAGGTGTACAAGGTACTAATGTGGAATTAAATCAAATTGCTAATAGATTATCAGACTTTGGAGACATTAATGAAAATAATGTAAAAGGTATACAAGGTGTACTAGCTAGAAATATTGTACGTGTAGGTTCAATGGGAGTTAGTTCTCTAGAAAAAACAGCAGGCTTTAAAAAAGCTTCTAGAAAAGCAGAACAGATATATACAAAGACAGATGATTTAGGTAAGATAGCAAGTTATTTAAGTGAGAAAGCTAAGTTTCAAAAAATCTTTGATGATATGTCGCCTGAACAAAAACAAATCATGAGAGCTAATTATGAAAGAGATTATGGTATACCAATTAAAGGAACTAAAAGAGTTACAAAGCTTGACCCAGATACAGAAGAACCTGTAATTGATTTATCAACAGGCAAACCAGTTAAAGAAAATCAGCCAGTATATGTTACACCAGATGATACAAAAGCATTTGATGATTTTTTAGTAGATGAAGTAGCTATTTCAAATGCATTAAATGTTATGCCGGTATATTCTAGAATACCAAAAGTATTAGAAAAGATGAGAGGCATACCTATACTTGGTTCTTTTACTGCTTTTCCTGCAGAGAACTTACGTAATAAGTATAGAGTTTTAAAAATGAGCTCTCAAGAAATTAAAGATGGTTTTGAATTAGGTATGTCTACTAAATCTGGTAGAGGTTTAATTAAGTCTGGTGCTAATCGTTTACTGTCTCAAGGGGCAGTAGCTGCAGCACCGGCACTAGCTGCTTATGTATATAATACTACTCAAGGTACAGATAAAGTTATGGATTTTATTCGTCAGTCTTTACCAGAGTGGTCTAAAAATCATGCTCTACAAGTTAGAGAATATATAAATAAAGATGGTGAAAAAGAATATGCTGTTACTGATTTAAGTTATAACAACCCTGACCAATATGTACTAGATATTATTAGTCCTTTATTAGTAGGTGCAGCAAATGGTGAAGACATAACTAAAAACTTAGATGAAAAAATGTTACAAGTAATTAAGAATACTGCCTCTCCTTTTGTTGGTGAGTCATTAGTTTTAGATTATGCTAAAAATATATTAGGTTATGTTAAAGAAGAAAATAATTTACGTGCAGCAGACTTTTTATTTAAAGCATATAAGATATCAGAACCTGGTGTTGTAAAAAATATAAGAGAGCTAGCTGGAGATGTTGGAGCATATGAAACATTAGATGCATTAAGTAAACCAATAGGAGGCCAAGGTGGTTCTTACTTACAATCTAAACTAGACCCTTTATACTTTGGTGAAAAAAGAAAACTAATGAGAGATGCAAGTAGTGTTGCTGGTTATCTGTCGGAAGTAGGTTTAAACTTTGCAGGACCTCTAGGTATATTTGGATTAGGAACAAAAGAAACTATTATTAATCCAATAAAGAATGTTTCTTTTGCTGCTAAGACTTTATTAAGTAATGCTAATAGAAATAATAATATTACATCATCTACTATTAAACAAAGATTAAGTGCTAGAGATGCAAACTTTTCTTTACAGAATATGAGAAAGTTATATCAAGAAGGAATTGAAGAACAGTTTGTAGCACAGGAAGGTATTTATCAACTGTATAATAGTTTATTAAAATTTAAAAGTCCTGTTGAAGCTAAGAAAATATTAATGTCTCGACAAGTTCGTCAAGCAGGTGGTCTATCTAAAAAAGAAATAAATTTAATTACCAAAGGAAAATTTCAAGCTCCACGTTTTGATAAGTCTTTTTGGAAAACATATGCTAGAGAAAATAGAGATTTAGTTACACAAATTCCAAGACTACGTAATGCTTTTGATAGTATTTATCGTAAGTATAATTTAAAAAATTTATCAACAGAATTACCAGAAGTAAATATAGGAGACTAAGATGACGGATATGACCATGATATGGAATGCAATATTAACTATGGCAATAGGAGGATTTATGTGGTGGATACGTTCTACTTCTTTATCTATTAGTAAAATTAAAGATGAGGTCTCTTCTGCAAAGGAGAACATGGCATTGATGTATGCAACTAAGGATGATGTTAAAGATGATATGACACAACTCATGCAAAGATTTGATAGACTTGAAGGTAAGATAGATGATATGATAAGAAGGTCAATAGGTAAATGACAACAGTATTTATATTAATGATATACTTAGGTAATATTAAACAAGAAAGTAATATGATGTTTGCAGATATTAATAGATGTAGATATTTTGCATCTAGAGTAATGAAGCAACCAGCAGACCCAGTAACAAAGAAAAGATATACAGCAATATGTAAGCCTATAGAAGTAGATTTAAAAAGTAAAAACGTAAGAGTGTATAGATGAAAGGAAAAAAGTATGTCTGAAAAAAAATATGATAGTTTAACAGAAGCATTAATGTCTTTATATGCGCCGCCTTTAGGAGATATAGAAGCAGAACAAGATATGCTTAATGAAAGGTCTAGTGGTCCACCTATAATAGATGATAGTCAAAATCCTGAGATATCAAATCAACAAGTTTATACACCTAAATTTAATACTGTTTATAATACAGATAATATGGATACATCTCAAAAAAGTACATTTGAACCTAGAGAGAATCAAAAAATAAATGTAGAAACAGTAAAACCTGGTTTGACTAGTTTAGAAAATAATTTAAAAGAAAATGTAATACCTGTTAATCTAGTAGATGAACCTAAAGAAAATGTTACAGACAAATCAGAACAATCTAAAGAAACTGTTGAAGAAGAAGTAGATACAGTTCCTACTATTTCTCAAATGTATCCTAGAGGAACTAATTTAATACAACTATATGAAAGTAAAAATAAAACTGGAGAGCCTTATTTAAAAGCATATAAAGACCCATCAACAGGTATAATGACTATAGGTTTAGGTAATATTAAAATAGATGGTAGGAATGTTAAAGAAGGTGATATAATAACAAAACAAAAAGCAATACAAATGTTTAATGAAAGTTTAAAAGAATCTATTTCTGAACTTCAGGATTTAAAAAAATATTTACCTAAAGGAGTTAAATTTTCAAAAGGTTTTGAATCAGCTTTAATATCTATTCTTCATAATAGTAGTCCTAATAAAATAAAATATATTAAAGGTAAAGAAACTAGAGGATTTAAAGCATTAAAAAGAGGAGATTTAAAAGCATTTTCTAAAGAATTATTTGACCCAAAAGTTGGAATAGTTTCTGCAGGTGGTAAAATTAGAAAAGGTTTAGTAGATAGAAGACAAAAAGAATTACAATATTTAGACCCATTAGAAAGATATGATATAGAACAAAAACAATCAGGAGGCATGATAGAATCAAACCCCTATAAAAGAGAACCAAGATTTATATAATCCATTAAGAATTAAGAGGCAAACATGGACCCAGTTACAGCGATAGGTATAGCTACGACTGCATACAAAACTATTGTATCAGGATTTAAAGTAGGCAAGCAAGTAGAAAGTATGTCCAAGGATTTGGGTAGATGGATGGGTGCGATTCAAGCAGTTAAGGATGGGCACAAACAAAAAAAGAAAAGGTCTTTTGGTTCTGTAGAAGAAGAAGCATTAGAATCTTTTGCTGCCTTAAAAGAAGCACAGCATATGGAGAATGAATTACGTAACTTTGTAAATCTATCTCATGGCCCTAATGCATGGAATGAAGTGCTAAGAATACAAGCACAGATAAGAAAAGAAAAGAAAGAAGCAGAGTTAGAAGAAAAAAGAAAACAACAAAAAATGGTAGAGAATACTATTATAGGTGGTTGTGTATTATTTTTTGTGCTCTTTATTATCTACATTGTCTACCTTGTTACCTCTATCTAGAAACCCAGCTTCTTTAGCTATATCAAAATAAAAATCTTTACCCATTATCTTAGCAGACTTTACTAAATCTTCTTTAAGTTTTACAGGGTCTGTCATATCTTCTTTCTCTTCTTGAGTCCCTCTGATTCGAGATAATAACTCTAGAGCTTTAATCGCACTATTAGTATGACCATTAGCTTTGGCAAACTCATACTGCTTTTCTATCTCAGAGATAACATCTACATCAGTAGTTAAGTTTTGTTCGAGCTCTGTAATTCTTTCGACAATCTCTTCATTTTGTAATAGTCTGTGCCCTTGTCGTGCTGCATGTTCTTGTGAATACCCAGCAGCTCTCGCAGCTTCCGAGGCATTCCTATGTAGG
>TARA_R110000772_G_scaffold69345_16_pt1 | contig 10920 bp, 6 predicted proteins | sample TARA_R110000772 | Tara Oceans TARA_R110000772 (sample SAMEA4397948) | marine metagenome | biome: Polar Biome; feature: [SRF] surface water layer (ENVO:00010504); material: water (ENVO:00002006), including particulate matter (ENVO:01000060) such as... | depth 5 m | reverse complement strand
TTTTACCCATTATGCCCCACAACACACGAAATTTATGACACTCCCGCTGGCGAGGATACTCAGACAAAGTCGCACTTGATCACTTATACTAACAATGGTCGTGGCGAACTGTCAGAAAAAGCCTATGCGATGTTCGGATCAATCCCACCGCACATGAGAATTAGCACGTGGTATGCATTCATCCTCCAGCATTTCGTGAGGCCTTATCAAGCCCACCTTCATCCCATACGTGTTTCGACTATTAATTTCACACGTGGTCGAACTGCTCGATTTGTGAAGCGTGGGCGAACCGCATACAGCTTTTCTAGTCCAGACAGATTACTTCTCGACAAAGTTACCGACTTTGCGTGTCTTCTCATTGAGGCCACCGATGGCCTGCCCATTGAACGTTTTATTGGCATATGCGACCACTTGTACATTGACGAAGCCCAAGATCTTTCAGGCTATGATTTGGAACTGGTTGAGCACCTTCTGAATTCTGGTTTACGCGTCACATTGATCGGCGACTGTCGCCAAGCAACTTACACCACGAATGATAACCCAAAGAACCGAGCCTTCGTGGGCGCTAAAATCGTCAAGAAATTTGAGGCCTGGGAGAAATCAGGCCTGCTGACAATTGAACATCAAGCCTATTCCCATCGCTGTATTCAAGAAATTTGCGACTTTGCCGATGCATTTCATCCTGAATTTCAGAACACAGAGTCACGCAACAAGATCCAGACAGACCACGACGGCCTTTTTGCCGTGCGAGAATCTGATGTGGATGCTTACATAGCAAGATATGCGCCGCAGCCCTTGCGGTACAGCCGCGCGACAAAACAAGTGTCCGGGAAACCGATGAATTTTGGCGCTGTTAAGGGCATGACGTTCGAACGAACTCTCATTTATCCCCACGGGCCTCTTAAAAAGTATCTCGTCTCAGGTGACCTTAAAGATGCCGGAAAGGAACTGGCAAAACTCTACGTCGCTGTCACGCGCGCCCGTCAGAGTGCAGCGTTTGTTGTGCCAGACAAGTCTGGTGATCTGATCGTGCCTACTATTAATTTCTGATCGCCGTTGTTAACTTGAACCTCGTTGAAACCTAACAAATTTTGCCAATCAGGGTAAATTTGCCTTCGACGGCCAGAACCGAGCTGGAACTGTCCTAGCTCCTAAACCGCGATCCTCTATTCCGTCCGGATTGAATAATATGTGGGTTTTACAATCGGTGGCCAATCAATTAAGTTGAAGCGAACAAGTGCAGCACTCCCAAATTTGGGTTCGACGGCGCGAGCCCAACAAATAGTCCCGAACACGTGATGGTAGATCCTCGCGATAGATGTCTTCCGTGCATCTGCATGCTTAGCCGGTCCGAAATCTGGGTGCGTCAGATAATGGAGATGCAGACGGATTAGATCTTTATACTCACGGGTAAGCTTCGGTTGACTGCTGTCAACCAACACACCGAGAACAATCTTCCGATCCCCTGGACCGCGCATGACCGTTTTGCGAAGATTGGGTCTAAATCCATTTTTGGATAAGATACTTAATATGTTGCGCTTCACTAGATTGAGGCTCTTCCGGTCTCGCTCATCGGTGCACGAGAAGACGATATCATCAGCGTATCGCGTGAACCTCATACCGGAATTTGCCGCCAATTTCGCTAGATGTTCGTCGACTTCTCGCATCACGAGATTTGACAGCATCGGGCTGGTCGGAGCACCTTGCGGTAGAATCCCGACAGTGGGCGTATTATAATATTGGATGGCTGTGCTGGGATACTTTGCATTTGGATCTTTGCCCTTGGTTCGGCGTTCAGCGGGCATGGTGCAGAGCCGAGCCAGTTCAAGCGACAGAATTTTGGAATAACCCAATGACCGAAAAACCTTGTAAACCTTATGCTCTGAGACTGCGTGAAAGAAATCACGAACATCGACCTTGATGAGCCACTGCGTATTGGAATGGACGCGTGCGGCAAACACTGGGTTTGACTCGGGATGGTAGGCGAAGCTGCTAGGATGCACTGGTCCAAACTTCAGAATATTCTGCGTAATCCACTTTTGGCAGGACAGCAGGCGGTCCTCAGGAATGCTGATCATGCGAACGTTCCTGCGGCCAGGCATTTTCTTCTTCATATAGAAATGGCGGTAACGCACAGTCTTTCTGGCAACCACATTTCGTAAGAAACCGTAAGGTAATCCGGTAACGACACTCAGATGTTTGAGCGTGAGTAAGGGGAATAATCTAGTATCAACGTTAGCAATCTGTTGAATAGCCTTCGAAGCGTTTTCGAGCAGCATTGGCTCAATGCCGAGCTCTTGGCCTTTTGCTTTGAAGCGTTGAGGACTCATGTTGTGCATCTACTTCGGCCCACCAAGGGTGGGGGACACAGCGAGGAAGACCCAAGACACCGCCTCGGATTTCTCGCTGTGTCGCGCAGCGCGAAGATTCTGCTCCACTTGTCGAATGCCGGAAATCCAGCATTCCAGGTTGGTAACAACCCGGCACCGTATGCACGGTGCAATTCTAGACGCCTTCATGGAGCCCTCAACTGTGACGGAAAGTACAACTCATTTTCTGGATAAGCAAGATCGTCAGCAGATGATCGAAACATTCTGAACCACCTTATTTCTCTCCGCCCTAACCGAGTTAGGGAAAGGTTTGGAGTTAGCCAACCCGCCTCTGAAGCGATTTTGAGGATTTCTTGCACTCGTAGCATTGGTATTTGTGTGCGCGCTGATAGCTTTGTTGGTGTTCGCAATCCCTTATTGACGGCGTCTAAAGTAAGCATTGCATGGGCCCAAAGCTCTCCCTCAGAGTCAGTTAGCAACTGCTTCGCATCACGAACTCTCAGAACGCGTTGTGAATTTTGCTGCAGTAATTCAGAGCTGTCGGCGATGGCGTCCAAATTTGATGCAAGCGTACTTCGGCCCTTGAAGAGAGGCTTCCAGCCGGCCCTTGAGCTATGCAAGATTTGCGGTGCATTGTTGGGAATACCATGCGAGAAGGCGATCAGTGAACCTGTATTGTTAAACCCGAATGGGAATCGAGACTTCATTTTTGGATATTTCAGGCAGAGTTGCTTTACCTCTCCGAGTTCAGTGCCCTCAAACGCCTCGTCTATAACAGGGCAGGCAATATGAACAGAAACAGACGGTCTTAGTGGATGTCGTGCTAAGCTTTGTAAGCCCAAATCAGTGGCTGAGTAACAGACCACGTGGTATGTAAGAAGTCGATATGACTGCCAGCTTTGCAGAGTTGCGACTTTTGAAAATGCATCGAGCATTTCGCTTATTCTGCGTCCGGAGCCAATAAAGTCAGTAACGATCACGATTTTTCTGACGCGGTTTGCTCTGAGCTTATCCGGGCCAGGATGGGAAAGAGACGTCGAACTATTTGATTTGCAGAATTTGGAGATCAACGCCGCGACGATACCTTCGCTACCAACGTCCTGCTTATCGAGATCGACGAGAACAGGCTGTATTCCGTCCCCAACAGCTCGACCCGTCTCGAATTCAGGGAAAATCGGCTGTACTTCGTATTTAACCTTGGGAACTTCCCGTTCCGCAAACAGGGCGATAGTCGCTTTACCCGCCTCAGCTTCCTCGTTCAATTTTGTGAGTTGGCTGGTAATGCCTGACGTGAATTCGCTTGCACCTACCAGCATCAATCTATCCACTAGAATTTTAGCAATCCGCCGGTCTGGTGGATCGAAATTCCTTAGCCAATCCTGTCCGAACGATGTTGTCGATATTGATGCCAAGAATTCACTTTCTATTATCGTGTCAGGCCAATTTGGGTTCTCTTAAAAACTGCAGACGCGTGTTGCATTATTCTGGAGTGATACAAATCACGACTTCGGATCATTCTTATTATGTGGAATTTGCAGACAGTAATCTGCTGAAATCGGTGTTGTCTCCACATCATGACGCACTAGGTTTCCACTCTGTCATATGGAGTCCATTGCCCCCTAAGCGTTCAAATGCCCGTTGACGGCAACTGAAAACCAGAATTTGAAGGTCGCTCGCCTGCCTATGTAGGGCATCGAACATACGTTCGATGCGATCATCGTCAGAATACACCAGAGCATCATCGAGAATGACCGGAACAGGATTGCCGGATTTGGCGAGCAGGCGTGCAAACGCCAATCGAGTGAGGATGGCGAGTTGTTCACGCATCCCGCCGCTCAAGAAGGTAATGTTTTCATCTAAACCTTCACGGCCTAGCGTTTTAGGCAAGAGCGTTGCTTCATCGAAAGTGATCGATGCCTCATCTAGCAATAGTGTGAGAAGAGGTTTCAACTCTGCCATCACAGGCTCAAAATATCGCTCTTTGGCCGAAGAACGCGCTTCTTCTAGTGCTTGTTTAAGCCGGGTGAGAGCAGAGATTTCATGCTTAAAGCGCTCAACGCGGTTTTCCACCGAGCTACATCGCCCCTTTATCTCTTCGAATACGTCTTCAATGCCATGGCCGGACGAGACAGAAATACGCCCATCAAGCTCGGCAACTTCCTTGTTCAAAACATCAGTTTCTTTTTGCGCTCGATCAACAGCGGAGGTGGCGCGCTCGTATGCCGCCGTCACACTTATCAAATCAGGAGTAAGGGCTTTTAGCTGCACGGTGGCTTGTTGAGCGACGGCCAGTATTTCTTGTTCTTTCGCGAATGTGCTTTGAAGTGATTTCAGTTTCTCGCTTCGCTCCACTTCCGAGCCGAGTGCAGATTCAAGTTCTTGTCGCTCCTTGCGTACACTTCCGATCATAATGTCCTGACGAAGGAATTCATCTTTCGCATCGTGATAGGCTGATCGAGCAATTTCTCTTTCACTTTGAGATGAGCGATGCGATTCAATTGCTGCCGCGAGTTCGAGTTCGGCATCTTCTAGATTGATTTTTGATGATTCTGTGACTTTGCAAAGCGCTTCCAATTGAACCAATCTTTGCCGCAATGCGTCGATGCCTTCAGGTGCTCGCGTTTCTAGCTCAGAACGCTTCAGCATCAGGGAAGAGGTCTTGGCCTCTGCGGCTACAAGTTGTTCTTTCGCCGCTGAGACGGAGGCGCATTTGATATGAGCAAGGCCATTTCGAAGTTGTTCTTTGACATTCTGAACCTCCGCCTCCAATTCCTCTGCCGATGCATCAGACCCAGACGATACCTTCAATTGCCCAATATCCGGAATGTCAAAACGGGTCTCTGAAGTTATTTTGACGGTCTGTCCGTCGGTAAGGGCGCTGCCATCATGGATGATCTGCGTTTTACTGGAGCCCGCATAGTCAATCTGAACGATGACCGACTTCGCGAGTATCATGACATTGAGAGTTTCAATCCGTCGCTCAAAGGCTTGCAATTGATCGACGCTATTATCGTCAACCAAAAACGCGCCGCATTCGGCGGCGAGCTTTTCGACTTCGCCACGCAGTTCCTCTGCCTTTTTCAGTTGTGATTTAAGCTCTGTGAGCTGGACCGCAGCTCGTTCGGCTTCTTTCCCCCGTTTCGCAGTTTCTAGAAGTTCGCGCGCTTTGATCAGCTGTTTCTCAGATGCTTGTAGCGCCTTTTGACCCGCTTCGTTTGCGCCTAACGCTTCATCTCGTTTCAGTTCGGCATTTTTGTATTCAACTTCACCGCCGGTGATTTGTTCAATCAGTTTGGCGAGTTGCTCCAGTTTCAACTGATGGCTCTCAAGATGGCTCTTCGCTGTTTGATACTTTTCATCTGCCAGCTTTTCCTGAGCTTCAGCCGTTGCGAGTTTGCCTGATTGTTCCTTTGCAGAATCTAGCTGTACTAAGGCATCTTGCTTTTGCTGAAGTCTCAACTGTACCGCATCGGGGTCGTTCAAGTCTTTCAGCCGCCTCAGTTTTGTGCGGCGAGTATCGAGCGCAGAACGCAACTCAGATATTCGTGAGGCGAATTCAGTCTTTTCTTGTTGCAAGCCTTCAAGCTCGGCCAAAGCTTCAGCGTATGGCCCTCCAGTTTTGGGTTTCCCTGTACTCGTAACCAATTCTTCCAACTTCGCATTGGTCCGGTCTAGAACACGCAACATGCGACGTCCGCCGGTGAGAAATTCGACCTCATCACCCGTTACCGAGGTAAGCACATCTTCTCTGACTCTGCGTTCTTCGTCTTTCTCCTTATTGGAACCGCCGCCGATTTCGGTTGCTCCTTGCTGAACCCACAAAAGTCCTGCGGGTCCAGTTGATCCACCGCGTATGAGATTTGATATCCAAGCCTCAGCCGCATCGGCTTGAGCGACAATTCTATTGGTTGCGATCTCTGTTATGACTGCGTTTTTGCCGTTGTAGTATGTTTTGCTAATGCGAAATCGACCCTGATCTGTTTCCACATCAACTTCAATTTGAGGGCTACCGCCGCTATAGGGACGCAGTAGCTGGATTGATTTCGGCGTTCCAGAAAATGGCTGGAAGAATGCGGCATGTAGCGCGTCAAAGCTGGTCGACTTTCCAAATTCGTTTTCGGCGGAAAGAACATTCACACCATCACCGATATTCTCTATCGCGATGCCACGACCGGCAAACTTTCTCACATTCCATAGTCGCAGAGCCCGGAGTTTCACGCTTCCTCCGCAGTAAAAGTATAAAGCAGGGATAGGGCCGATGCCGAAACACCATGAGGATCTGGGTCAGCCTCTGCCTCACGCATAAGACCCTCAGCGGCCTGTCGTAAGGCACCGACCTGATCGATTGTGTCCAAGTCCGATATCTCATATGCGTTTGCAAGTGCCTCAGATTTCATCTCGAACAAGGCGAAGTCGGGCGCGATCTTGCCGACAGCTTCATTAAGGAGAAGCCGATCCGGAATTCGAATACGTCCAGCTGCCGCGATCTGAAGCAAGGTTTTTCGCCTCAGGGAAATCTCGGGAAGGATTTTTTCAAGCTGATTGCTAACATCTTCGCCCGCGAGGATATCCATTGTCTTTTTTTGCCAGTTGAAGCTGCCAGTTTCCAAAGACTGCACATCTGGCGTGGCACCTGAGCCTTCGATTTCGACCAAGAGAACTTTACCTGGTTCACTGTGTTTGAAACGATCTGGTTCGGGCGTGCCCGAATACCAAGTTCGTTCATTGATTGAAATCTGGCCGTGCCAGTCTCCGAGAGCAAGATAATCGAGGCCAGACTGTTGTGCGCGATCTGGAGCAATGATTTCCGAAGCGCCATCCTCTCCAAAGCTCTGCACCGCACCATGCGCCAGTCCGATGCGTATGCCTTCCAACTCAATGTCAGCATCGGACATCCATTCGGTAAGGTCGCGCCCAGGCCTACGATTTAGACAGGGCGCAGGAAGGACGTATGTTGCGGGAGCTATTTCGATGGGCTTGTTCTCGAGAGCGAGTAGCACGTTTTTGGGTTGATCATTAGCAACCTGTTTCCATAGTTCATCTGCGGAAAGCGAGTCGTGATTGCCAGGGATGATAACCCATTTGGTTTCACTATGAGCGCCCATCGCCTGCATGGCTTGTCGTATTACAGAAGGGGACGGTGTTCCCGTATCAAAAACGTCGCCCGCTACTAGAATGAAATCCACTTCATGAGTCCGGGCAAGGTTTGAAATCGCGACTAAGGACTGGTGTCGCGCTTCTGTAAGCCTGCCGCGCAAACCTTCTGAAAATTGACCAAAGCGTTTTCCAAGATGGAGGTCGCCTGTGTGTATGAATCGAACCATACGAGTACTATGCCGGAATATGTATTGTTTGCATTAGATATTTTGGGTTTGTACAAAAATCTCTAATTTTCCAAATCAAGTCGATTCCAGAATGGCATCTCTCAAAGGGATCGAGCAGAAAGCGGCGATGGCTAAATCCCGTCCGGAATTTCTGAGGCCAACATGACAATACCCTTCGATTGTCATTTCGCGAAAGCGGAGCGCGGGACGTTCGTCCCCAAACGATCCGCTAATGCAGGCTCCTACCCACCGTGCGGTGGGCTTATCGGAGCCTGCTAATTTAGATGGTGCGGGCGGTGGGAATCGAACCCACACTCCTTGCGGAACGGGATTTTGAATCCCTTTTCAATATGGGAAATAGATGTTTAAGATATTGTATTATATATTTAATGTTTTCGCCGTTTGCGCTAGTGTGCTAATTAGTGTGCTAATTTTAAATCGAAAAATCAGTCCAAAATCGCCTCTGTGAGGTAATCAACCTAAGTTTGTAGGTTGATGGTGCCAATGTCGCTTTCACGCTCTAACCGCACAGGCTTAAACTGCTTAGTTTCCGAAATGGCACTTCCAATAGGAAGCTTGGGAAGCGACTACTCGTCTACATCGTCGAAAATGGTGTCGATGCCGGATTTCATCTTCGATGATTTGCCAACTGGGGTTTCGACCCGTGCATCGGTATCTGGATCGCGAGACTCGTTGAGTTCGTCTATAGCTTCATTGATAGCACGACGCCCAGATGCGATTTGGACCAAATCTGGATCATTTTCCTGAAGGAATTCCTCCACATTGTTCAAGAAGCTGTTCAATTCATCAAAATGACTGTCTGGATCATCGTCTTCGCAGTTAGATTTCCAATCAGACACGTGCGAACCAAAACGTTGCAAGACCTCTGCTTTAACTCGAACCAACAGGTCGGAGAATTCTTCGTCAGTAAGCAGCGAACGGAGTGCATCATCGCAATAGACGCCACCGTCCTGAAACATAATAGTACATTCGAAAATGTGTTCAACCAATGCTAGTCGTTTTTCTTCCGGTATCAAGCCCGCTGCATGCAACTTGGCTAAGACGCGGTTTTCCGAAGAGTACGCCATGAAGACGCCGGGTTTCATATCTACGATTTGCGGCCTCTCCTTAGCAAAGAGCTTCAGGAAAGCATCGTCACAACGCTGTCCTAAGAAATAACGAATTCGGTAATCGAAGGGATGAACGAGCAGCCTTTTCAACAGTGAGGGATAGAGGGTTGGTCCAACCCTTACACTAGCTCCCGTAAGCTGGATGTCACCGCAAACCACTTCTTCGAAAAGGCGAGCAAGCTTAGCGCCACGCAGATAGATTTCAGTTAATTCGGGTGAATCCGCAACTAGTGACGCATAGGCGTCCCCAATCGTTGGGTGCTTAAATGTCCATTGCGGCCCATCAGGGGTTTCCACAAGCAAAACAAGACTTCCCCGAAGTGCATCAAGCGCAGTCCTTATGTCGGAAGCCGCTACACCAAGCAGCTCAGTAATTAGGGTAATTCGGTCATCCACCTCAATGGGGGATGACAACTGCCCACCATGCATAAACACAAGCGCAACAGCCGCCGCTTCACTGTGATCTAGATTACGCAAAACATCACGGAGAAAGTCCACGGGGTGCCTTACAAAATCGAGCAAACCATCTCTATCGGGAGTGACGTGTTCTGTGAAAAAACTCCATCCAAGGCGGCGCGCGGTTTCGGGCAAGAATTCATCATCTTCAGCTAGGACGGCAAGATGAGGTTTGATCGCTGTCCTAAAACTTTTGGGCTGATCGCCCCGTTTGATATGGTTGTAGAGAATTTGCGCCTTTTCAGATCGCTCTAATCCCTGAACATTTATTACAACTTGCGCCTTATCAAACAGAGGAAACGCGCTGGTTTTGAGGTCGCGGTGAGCTGCGCGCCAGATGTAAGTCCGTGAAGTTAGCAGAAAGCGTGCTCCCTTACGCACCGCAGCACTCATCAAGGGTAACTGGCGATTCCAAGCATCAGCAATATGTCGCTGGTATTGCGTAGCCCCAAATGCATCATCGACCCAGAAGAATTGCTGCGGAGCGTGAGGATTCCAGTGGCGCTGAAAGTCCTCGGGGCTCGTCAATCTTATGGTGGGCGCCTTCCAATGGTCGAGTGCACCTAAAGCCAAGCTGGCCGCAATGGTTGATTTACCCGAGGCTGGGTCACCCAACAATAGAACAAAACTGTGACCCAACAACGCCGCGAGGCTTTGCCGGTGTGCATCTGTAACAACGAAACAGGCCAAGTCATCGCCCAGTGCGCTAAGCAACGCTCGAGATTGAGAGTAAGCACGTTCGTCGAGAATTTCCGAGAGATCTCCAAGACCGTAGACTCTCGGCACCATAAATCGAAGGCGGGATGATTCTTTGATCTGCTGCGTAATCCAATCGCGTCCGAGTAAAATGCATTGCTTTACACCGACAGCTTCGAATGCCGCGCAAATCTCCTCGGAATTGTTACCCGAGATACCAAAATTGGTGAGCAACACATAATCTTCCGCAAGCCCTTTTGCGGCGAGACGCTTGGCCTTGGCCAGCTCTCCTTTCACATTGTGGAGCGAGAGTGCTGCTCCTTGCTTGCTGGTAAATTTGCATTGAATTGTTGATTTTTGGTTGGCATCCTGCTGCCATCGACCAATAAATGCACCATCGCGGCCGCCGTCCCTTGACGGAAGGAAAGACTCGATTGGTCGTTGAAGACATTCCTGGGCAACCGCGACGCATAGGTCTTGGAAGGATTTCCAGCCTAGCGTGTGCAAGGCGTAGTCGGCAAGCACTCCCTGAGCAGTTGTACGCTGATCGACTAGTTCCATTGATCAGTTCAATCGCTCGTTCACAGCGTTTAACCAACCTAGAATTTCAGAGTTTTCATCCACTTGTTTTAATTGATCTATAGTCATGCGAGCGGCAGCGCCGCCATTGAGCCGTGCTTTTGCTCTCGATTCCTTTTCTTCCCGCTTGTTATCCGTCAATTGATCCCAAGGATTGGGTGCTCCGCTAGCGTTGTGAACAGCAGCGGCGACAAGCTCGGGAACGTCGCACCAATCGTCAATCTCAACTGCAACATTGAAGTCGGGCTGATATTCAGCGGAAATGCAAGCTGGATGAAGGTAATTTTCCATCTCCCTTCGCGACGTCAGAAAAGCAATATCATGACCTCCTCTATCATTCACCAATCCTACTTGCCGAGCGTATTTCGGATTATCTTGGGTGTCACGGTCGTAAATATGGACTTC
>TARA_R110000772_G_scaffold250516_1_pt1 | contig 10922 bp, 6 predicted proteins | sample TARA_R110000772 | Tara Oceans TARA_R110000772 (sample SAMEA4397948) | marine metagenome | biome: Polar Biome; feature: [SRF] surface water layer (ENVO:00010504); material: water (ENVO:00002006), including particulate matter (ENVO:01000060) such as... | depth 5 m | reverse complement strand
AGTAAGATGGGCAAATCTTTCACAAAATTAACCATCTGTTGCCGCTGTGCGTGTTTGGGGTCTGTACTTGAGTTCGCATTGGGCGCAATCGGCGTTTGCTTACGCTCAGCTCTTGTGGCGAGCTCTTTTGCTTGGGCACTGGTTGTCTCAGTTCGACTCGGACGCTGTGAAGCCTCTTTGTTCTGAATTGCTGCCACTGATTCTTCGTCTTGTTTGGAGATGTCTATCAGTGCAGTAAGCCCCTTAGAAATCGATACTTTCAGTAGTAACCCTTGCTCCTGAACTCCATCCTTCGTAGTCACAGTTCTGGCCTTACGTGTCGGGTTTGCGGGATCTAGTTCAAGCCAATCTAATCGACTGAGTTCAGCAAGTAGTTTTCGGGGGGCACACCAAGGTCTTACGGCATCGGGATAGCGGATCAGGGCTTGCTCACCAACCATAATCAACGCACTGCTGGCCTCTGGGAGCCACGCCAAAGATTCAGGGAGATTCAATGAATCTGCATCGTGCTGGTTTACGTTATTTGAGATAGCGCCATCATATGAATTGTTAGGCTTTTCGCATTCATGACCTGGAGCATTTTCAGTTGCCTGGGGGTTATTAACATCATTGGCATGACGAAGTTCATCATCTTGTTCGGACGAGTTTGTCGATGGTGACTGTGCCGAACTACTATGTTCAATTGATGATGACGCTTCAGACAAGCCTGGCTGCTCACTGGAACGACTCTGAGGCTCTGCTTGTGTTTGTTGTGTTGCTTCCCACTCAGGTTTACTAAACAGTGTCACACCACTTGGTTCATTCGAGCTGAACAATAAATCGGTCTCAGAAATATGCAGCATGGGTAACCAGATTGGCTTGTCGTCTTTGATCAGCACTTCAGGGGCAAGGCTTTCATATCGCTCATTTGAGCCGGATTTAGTGGCCAATCCTCTCTCAATGAGGATGTCCGCAAGGGTATCGGGATCTCTTGGGATGCCTGGTATCTTATCTTTGGCCAAAAGCTCAATGATGTCCTTAGCCGCGCTTTTCCAGACCAGGTAAAGATTGGTTGATTGATTCGATTTTCGTACCCAGACTCTCGCATCTCGCTGATTGACCAACCACTGGGAACTGGCAAGCAATCGCCTCATGGCATCAAGCAGATAGCGTTCGACTGGAACACCAAGGGCATTGTCGTCAACGGAAATTCGTTGAGCTTTCAGGTCTCGCTGGACACTGGTTTGGTCAGCTTCAATGATTAGTTTAGACAGGACATGCTCGGGATCGGTATTGCCAATTGCTTCCAGCATGGCTTGCAAAATTTCAGGGCCAGGTTGAGTTAACCAGGCGAGCAACTCAGGTGTCATCACCCGGTTTAACACCAGAATTGAAAATTGCTCGTGTCGCTTGCACCGTCCATCGCGCCAGCGAATGAAATAGCGTTCAATACTGTTGTTTGTGGTCCACTGGGATAATGTTTCTAAAAAAGGGTTCCACTGATAGCGTCCATCTTCGTCTGTGATGGACAAGTCTGAAACTGGCTTACCAATATCATGGAACAAACCGCCAAGAGCCGCTGCAACACGCCACCTTGGCTCTAGCTCTTTTCTCTCAACCGGTGTGCCACTGGCAACGAAGATGATCCCTTCAGCAGCTTGTGCCGCCCAGAAAGCAACTTCCAACGAATGACGTAATAAACCACCAGCACCACTGTGATGATGATGCTCAGAAGCTGGCAACAAGTGAACATAGGACGCCAGATGATCAATGCAGGGCTGAATCAGCCTTTGAAAGTCACGCAGGTTAAAGCCAAGTACCTCGCGCAGTTTGGCAATTAGCTCGTCTTGTGTGGACTGCAAATCCTCGGGGGACGCAGCTGGCAACCCCTTCAGGAATGGCGGGTAGCGTGGGATTTCTGCATCCAGTTGAGATGACAGCTCTGGTAGTGCTTTGGTTTGAAAAAATAGGTTTTTGAACATAGTGAACCTCCGACACGATAGTGTGAAGGTTCTTTAGCAACTGAAGATGTTAGATAGCCGAAAGAAATATGCATTTATCTGTAGTTGTTTTCGTTCTAGCGAGAAAACAGACAGTTACATTACAGTGTGGGGTAAGACAGCTTTTCATTGTAAGACTGGGCATCATCTTCCCAAACTAGCCGAACAACATGCTTTCGTTTCGTTTGCATATGAACAGCGGCTATTAGCTCAACGGCTTGATACTTTTCGAGGCTTTCCATCGGAAATTTGTCAGTCACTTCTGATTCAATAACTAAATCGTTACCTTCGGGGAACTCAATTCTGACGTTTCTTGCAGTAGCAGCACCTTTATTCCAAACCTTAAGCCGATACTTACTGCTGCCAAGTTTTATAATTGATGCACCAAGATCAGCTTGCTTTCCTTTCAGAGCATCTTCATTTTCTTTTTCCAAGAGAATGGTGTTTAGCTTTTCCTGGCTTTCGACAAGTGACTTCTGCCTCTTATTAAAGCTGACCGTTTGCCATGTTGCGTAGCCAGATAAAAGGAAAGCTAATCCAGCTATCACATCACCTGCATCAATAGTTACCGGCATTACCTAATCCTTATATTCTTGCTACCAGAAAAAGCCTTTTTCAAAGATTTCCGTAGTTCGTCTTGAACGTCTTTTAAAACTTCTTCCTTGATTTCAGAAAGGTGCTCATCAATATTTTCGCTATTCTCTTGAATAAGCTCATCTTTATTGAACTCTCGGTCACAAGATGCACAAGTCATTACTTGTATTGTTTCATCGCAACCGTCTTCGTATGAAAAGTCTGAACAGCCACAAGTCGGGCAAAGCAAGCTTATACTTCTATTGTATTTTTCAGGATTCATTCTAACTTCCCGTTATGTTAGTGGCCGTATTTAATCGCATATATTCAAGAACTAAAAAATGCATTTTGGAATTCTCTTGGTGCTTATTAACAGTTAAAGGCCTAAAAACCAGCTAGGATCAACTGTTACTTTTTCAACTAACTCTGTTTTAACGCCTAAACTAAGTTCCTTGAGTTTATCGGCTAACTGATCACCATCGACCAAGTCAATCGGAGCAACACCATCACGGTTGGCTTCTTCAATGGCAGCTTTTGTAAAGCTACCTGTAGTGATAAACATCCCACGATCAGCTCTACCAACGGTTGCGCCCCTAAAATCACGGATCTCGGGAGCCCCAACGGAACCTTTGTACTTTTTACACTGAAAAGCGATATGAAAGCTCATCAAACCGTTGATTCGGGCAATTCCTTTGCCATCGATACCACCATCACCCGTGCGGCCAGTCACTTCAACATGGATAAAACCTGATTCTCTCAATAACCTCTGTGTTAGTCGCTCAAACGCATCCGGGCTCATTTCTTCAATTAGCACATGATGCAGTTTTTCACGCCAAAGCATAGCCTCTTCTGGGGAGTCATCGGACGACAGTTCTAGAGTAGATGACGTAGCATTAGTCTGTTCAGGCTGGCGGTCCAGAGCCCTAACAAAGTTGACAATTTCTCTGCTATCAATTGCCGGTTCCTGTCTGGCTTTATCTGTAAGTGCCCACACGCCACGAGATGAATTTTCAAGGTATCCAGCTTTCTTCAAGTAGGTTCTAGCCCAAGCTAATCGATACCCAACTTCAGTTTGGCTACTTTTTTCGGGGTTGTGCAGAACAGCCAAAGTACCCTCATCAAACTTCTCAAGCTCGACAACTTCTTCGTATATCTCGTCGATACTGCCTGAGCCCCCAAGGTTCATAAGCGCCTTTAGTAGAGGTATCATTAATTGATCAAATGTGACCACTTATTATCTCCTTAGTAGTTTATATGCTAGAAAAAGAGCACTGTCCTTTTTATAGTCGCCCAATCACCAAATTTGATATTGGCAAGCTCAACTAATTGAAGTCATAAATTAGTCTTGCTCTCTGAGCATCAGCTCAAAATCATCACAAAGTTTATCAACTAAATCTTCAGTCTCTTTAAAGAAATAGTCACCGACTTTGGAACGATAGAGCGCACGATACTTACGGTAAATTTTTGAAAAATCATCATAGATTTCATTTTCTGAAACATGCGACTTAATCTTAACGATTAATCGCTCACCTTCAGTAGAGCTGTTTACATAGCTGAAGAAGTCAGAAATTTTTGATTCGAACTCCAGAATGAGTGAGCCGATTTTCTCTTCCTGATCGTTGCGTGCAGCAATAATCGCTAAAATGTCATATTGCCCACCAGGCCCTGGAGGTGCTCCGGTGGCGACTTCTGTTGGTTTCTTTTTCTTCTTTTTAGGTTCTTCTGCAATTACTTCAACCATGCCTATTTGGTTGTCAAAATACACTTCAATAGGGTCTTTGACGTCATCGCTTCGATGAAGCATGTTGTATAGGGTATTGAATTTACGCCAAAAAAACAGAAAGCTTGTTTCGCTATACTTGGCATCTAAGGCTATTACAAATTCAATGCGATTTAATATCGTAAAATATTGTGCTGCTTTAGCCTTGGTATCTGCTGTACGCTGAGGGTTCGCTTCAATGTATTTTTTAAGACTGCTTTCAAAGTCAAGATAGGATTCAGGCTGATCTCGTTTGACAGGGTCCCTATAAATTCCCATAAACACATTGAAAAACTTATCGTACGTATCAGACTTGTTGAGCTCAGTAAGGAGAATATCGAGAACCTTTTTATCTCCGAAAGGATCAAAGTCACTGACAACAACATCAGAGAAATGCTCAAACGCATCTTTGATGTTCTGAACATTTACATTGTTATAAGAGAAATCAACAATTTTACAGTCGTTTTTATACTTGGCCGTTCTGTTAACACGTGAAATTGTTTGTATGGCGCTAATACCACGAATTTCTTTATCCAAAAACAACGTATGCAGTTTTTTCTCGTCAAACCCTGTCTGAAGCTTGGCGACAACGATGATTAAGCCATTTTTCTTTAAGGCAAAGTTCTCCAATACTTTTTCTTCAGATAGGCCTTCATTCAAGCCCGTAGCACTTTGCTCGTCCTGATTGCTCGAATAAACAATATGAATTGGAGCCTCTGCATACTTCTCATATTTAGGTAGCTTAACCAACTCGTTAAAGTATTTAGTGACGGCTTCCTTGTAAGCGATGGCCGATTTAATGGAATATACGGCAAGCATGGCTTTACCAGTACCACGTATTTGGCGGTAAACATCTTTTACCAGAAGGTCGGCAACATACTTGGATATTGCGTCAATACGTTCTCGGTTCTCATACACCTGCTTTTTCTGAGCATCTTTAAACTCCTTCTCTGTGAAACCTTCGAGTGGATTTGAAGGTAAATCAAATAGCATTTTAGATGCCACAGGGACAATGTTTTTAAGCGGGTTGAGGATGAAGCCATCTTCTATCGCTTCTTTCATGGTGAAGCTATCAAATGGCCGCCACAGCTTTTCGCTTTCTGCATAGCCGCTAAATTCACCAAAACGTGCCAGCGTGTGATCATCCGGTGTAGCAGTGAAACCGACAATTAAGTTCTTCTTTGTTGCCTTCCCGGCATAAGCTTCGCCATCAAAAGGACTTTGCAATTCGTCGAAGATACTGACCATTTCTTCATGTTGATCACCACTATTAGAGCGATGTATCTCGTCGATGAGAAAAACAATACGCATTTTGGCAAGCTTTGCTAAAACACTCGCATCCATCATCTCTTTAACTGCGCCGAACTTCTGTAAGTTAACAATCACAATTCGGCTATCAGAGGCTAAAGCATTTTGAAAGGTTTTCTTATTCGTAGCTTCAACCACCAAACGCTTATCAATATTCATGTTAAGCATTAGTGAGTCTATCTGGCTACGCAGCTGCAATCGGTCAACGACTATCATGACCTTGTCGTACACGTACTGCATATTGCCATTTTCGTCTGGGCGGCGAAGGTCTTTTAGCTGTAGTGCCGACCAACCGATAATATTTGACTTACCAAAGCCTGCTGCATATTGCATTAATAGCGAATAAACATTTTTGTTATTCGAATAGGCCTTACGCTTTTGAAGAAGCTCTGCTTTTTTAGCTTCACTAACGCCAACCAACTGCTTCTCAAGAAGCTTTTCGAAATAATCGGGGTCTTGTTCATGATCTAAAAATTCATCTATCTTAGCCATGATTTTATCTGTACCAAACTTCTGTTTTGGCCTCGGCGAAATTAAGAATCCCGGCTCATTCTTAACCTCTTTAATGCCTTTTTTGACGTGTACGTCGCGTTCAATAAAGTTGTAGTATAGGATTTCTTTCTCAACCATGAACTTACTATAAAGAGCATTGAATAACTCTTTTAGCTTGGACTTTTTATCAGCATCAGGTTTAAGTAGAGGATATAGCTTAAATACGCTATGCGCCTTTTTTTCTATCTCTTCTCTGTCAAACTTGCCTTCACGACAAGTTGTGAGTATTTCATCGAAATAGTCTGCAATGGTGCGAATAACATAGGTTTCACCAATATCTGTTGTGGTGATATGTATAGCCTTTTCGAATATCTTTAAAAAGTCTTTGCGCAGCGCAAGCTTTTCATTTTCACTCAACATATCATTACTATCGATATGTTGGTGATAGGCTTTAACCGCTTCAAAGTAGTCTTTTATTACCTTGCCGCGCCCGTTTTTACTAGCGTTTTGGCTGGTATAGTTACTTTTCAGTTCGCTATAACCGAGGTAGATACCATTTACAAAGAGCACGATATCAGGGCGGAATGAGAATATCTGCTCGCCCTGAAATTTAAACTTATAAGGCAGCTCCTGTATAACCGAAAATATATTCTGCTCAAATAACTTGTTGCCGTGAATGACACTGTCACTTGGGTAGAACAGGTGAAGCTTAACGCCTTGCAGGGTAATCGACTTATTTGCGTTAATAAACAAAGCCATATTACGGCTGCTACCGATGCGCTCTTGAATCAGCTCTATAAGCTCTTTAAGTAATAGGTTTTTGTCACCCTTATACTTTTTTAGCAGCGTATCGTAAGCCTTTTTATTGAGATCAGTTTCGCTGATAAAAAATTCTAGGTCTTCTTCAATTATCAAAGAGTTTGTTACTGTGTTGGCTTTGACTTCGCTGTAGCCTAGGTCATTACAAAAAAAAGGGATCAAAAACTTATCTTGTAAATGTAATTCGTTCATGCAGCCTCTTCCTTTTTAGAAATTCTGTCAGCAACCTTTATTTTCCCTAGAACAGCATCATTTACTATTGCAAGACGAAGCTCTGAAAGTTTACTTAGCTGAATATCAATTTTTGCAATCAAATTATCTAAAGTTTGAGTTTTTGTGTTTAGATAATTCACAATCTCATGCTGAACGTTCTTAGGTGGAACTAAAAAAAACACATCACCAAGAGTTGTTGAGCTTATTGCCGGGTAACTGACGCCCTTTGATAGGGCGCATATTTCATTTACAACTTTTGTAGAAGATAAATAGTATGCACAGTATTGGTCCGCTAGAATTTTTTTGGGTGTAATGACAGCAAAACCAGTTGAAACGATCAAATTTTCCACATCTTCCGTAAATGAAGTGATCGCCTTTAGGTAGGTTCGTACAGTAGAGACTATAGTGTCGCCTCGACTAACCATCCGCCTTGCTCTTGAAGGTGAGTTACCAAAGGTTAATCGCTCCGTTTCATAAAGCTGGGAACCGAATGTAACGCCACCGATGTCTAAATACTCAAATTCATAATCTTCGCTAGTGTTGGAAGGAAGAGACTTTTGATTGATATTGCCAACTTCCTTTATTCTTTTGATTTTCCACCCATCGGGCAGTTCACTCACCCATGCAGAGTCGAGTCCGACCATTGGTCGTTTATCAATTCCGTTAAAAACGGCATCATCTATTACTGACTGCCTTAGCTTCTTATACAAAGCTTTTTTTCTTTCAAGAAGACGAGTTTTTTCATCAAGGTATTGAAAATTAATTTCTATATAGTCAGCTATAGCTTTCTGCTCAATAAAGCTAGGTACGGGAACTGTCAGTGCTCCAAGCTTGTCAAAGTAAAGGCGCAAACGCATGTCCATGATGCCGCGCGAGTTCTTGCGGAATATCTTTTTAGCTATTTCGGTTCTAAAAAGATAAGCAAAGTACCTTGGGTCAATATCTTTGCTTACCTGTCTCAATACGTCATAGGCAGGACTGGTAACGCCATCATATTCTGACAAGCCCACTGAACCCATCCAAGCCAAAAGCTTGTTCACGACAATATCATTCTTTCTGACAATCCAATATCCATCGGTCGAGCTGGCTTTGTTACCTCTGGCCTCCAAATCTTTACGTGGCTTGACCCCAATTCCTGCATATAAAGAAAGTAGCTCGTAATCATTGTCTGCTGGCGCAGCGTCGGTTACTAACTTAAAAAGATCTTTTACGCGCTTTTCTTGCCACTCACTAGGTATAGTTTCTGACCATTCGCCTTCGGTGTTTTTATACGAATCATAGGTTTCTGAATGCAACTTCATAGTGTGATAGCCTCATCCAGTTGTTTTAACTCTTCCTCTATTGCTGCGATTTCTTTTAAAACATCTTCAACACTGTGTTGCACCTCTGGCTTGTAGAAAATTTTGTTAAAGTTAATTTCTACACCCACAACATTTTCAAGATATTCAAACGGTTTACTGATGTATTTCGCCATAAAGGCTTCAATAGCTTGCTGATTAAGCACAGTATCTTTGTTAAATGGAATAACTTCGTAGTCTTTTTGATAATCCGGAGTCAACTCAACAGTAATTTCAATTCGTTCCGGTAGCTTTTTTGTGGCTTTCTTGAGTGCAGCCTTAATGATAATTTTCCCGCATCCTAATGCTTGAGTAGTCCCTGTTTTACGATCTTCTTTGATTAGGGTTTCTTGCTCGTCATTGTAATAGTAGGTGCTTGAATTGGTCGTAACTTTAAGCGGCTGTTCTTTATAATTAAGGCCTGAAACAAATGGTTTGATATCTTGTTCAAAATACTCGAATAAAGAACTATAAGATTCTCTACTAAATTCTGTAATAGAAAACTCTGTAAGCTCTCTCTCACCGTCAGTTAAAGACGTAACCGTTAATGGTTTAGAGGCAGCCCTCTTCATTTCGCCAGTTTTTTTATCTTCTTTCATTGGCAGCTGCGATTCAAAACTTAACCCGTTTTGATCTACATTGGTTAGCATGATCGCTTGTTTGTTGAAGTAGAAGTGTTCCTTTTCAAAGACCTTGGTAAATTCATTATCTTGATATTCAAGCAGTGCTTGTACTATCTCGGCTCTTTGCTCTTCGGCTACTTCGCGCTTCTTCGAACCTTTACTTTTCTTGAGTTCAGTCCACTTTTCACTTGCATTAATCAGCAATACTTTATCTTCAGATTTTGGATCTCTATTTTTGTTTAGCACCCAAAGGTAGGTGTGAATGCCGGTGTTGAAAAACTCATCTGTTGGAAGCTGAATAACGGCCTCGACTAGTTTGCTCTCCAACATCCACTTTCGGATGTTACTTTCAGCCGAACCAGCATCGCCACTAAATAATGTAGAACCATTATGAACAACAACACCCACACCATTAGCATCCAATTTCGAGATTAAATGTTGCATAAAGAGCAACTGACCATCAGAGATGGATGGTAGGAATTTGAAACGTTCTGTTTTGTCGTTTTGAATGTCTTTGGCGTAGCCAGACCAACTTACACCATAAGGTGGATTAGCAATGACCACGTCAAACTCTTCGTTGTCGAATTTATCGTCAACCAAAGTGTTACCGTGTTCGATTTTTGAATCCGGGCGAAAACGACTTTCGATCTTTGCTAGTGCGTAAAGCGCGTCATTCCAATCTTGCCCATACGTTTGAGTTAGACGCTTAAACTTTTTGTTTATGCGGTCTTCAACACCAAATAGCATGTTGCCGCCACCGCAGGTACAGTCATAGATTTTAAGAAGCTTGTCGGATTCTTCTATTTTCGAAGCGACAATGTCACTAATAAGCGCAATTACATCATCAGGGGTGTACTGCTCCCCGGCGGTTTCTGCTGAGATGTCAGCCCATTTACGTTTGATATGCTCTTCTAGTGTGGTGATCTCAGAGTTATTAAAAGGCTTGAGGTCAATTTCAGCCCAAAGTTTGGTATAGCCAAGCAATACCTTTTTTGCTTTGAGTTTGGCTATTACACCTCGTATATCAAGAAACTTTTCGCCTTCAACGGCATCTACGCCAAGCAGGTCTTTCGTTTCACCATCAAAGCCATGAAGGTAGGCATCGAAGTCGATATCAAAAGATTTGTCGTTTTTACAAATATCGGATAACGATTGGTTTTTCTCAAAAATGAAGATGTTGTAGCCTTGCCCTTTATCTTTGATGAGATCATAGAGATCTTCTTGTTGAATCTCTTTAAATGCTTCTTCGCCTATTTCTGCCTTTAGTTCATCAAACATCCGTATAAGCCGGCTTTCAATCATCACAAGAGCAAAGAAAGGCATCATGAACGAAGGCCATTCTGATTCTTTAATACCACTACCACGTAGAAGGTCAGCAGTTGCCCAAATTTTTGATTCGTATTGTAAAATATTCATGTTCTTCCCTATGCTGTGACGCTATCGAAACCAGGCGCAATCGCAAGGTTACCGACACCGTATAAAGTTTGATAATTTTTTAGCCATAAATGGAATTCGGGTGTTTTTAGCAGAGCCTCTTTAGAGCAATCAACATTCCAAAGCCGAAGCAAATACCCAGCGGTTGCCGCTCTAATCTCAACCTTTAGAACGCCACCCGTCATACCATAATCCAGCTCAATCGCTTCGCTGTGCTCTATGCGTGGGTGCGGCACCAACTCCAGCTCTACAAAGCGATTCCATTGCCTGTCCTGAGTTTCGAGCTCCGTTTCAGACAACGTAGAGTCTTCAAGCACTACCGCTGCTTTAATTCTGGTCAGTACAAAGTCACGGAACTCACCATGCTTGCGGTCAAAACCACGAA
>TARA_R110000772_G_scaffold125384_1_pt1 | contig 10933 bp, 13 predicted proteins | sample TARA_R110000772 | Tara Oceans TARA_R110000772 (sample SAMEA4397948) | marine metagenome | biome: Polar Biome; feature: [SRF] surface water layer (ENVO:00010504); material: water (ENVO:00002006), including particulate matter (ENVO:01000060) such as... | depth 5 m | reverse complement strand
CAAGTTGGAGAGCAGACAGATTGCAGTGAATTGAACTGATTAAATTGTTTTTTACATACTCGGCATTTTTTCATATTAACCTTTGAAGTTATCGCTATATTTTTTAGGCTTTGAATAATTCCACGATTTTGTGGTTTCTATAAATCTTGAGTAATTACCTTGAAACTCTGTGACCACTGAACCTTGCTCACCCATTCGGCATTTGCTGACAATTAATTTAGCAAGCCCATCATTTGGGCTCACCTTATCTGGATGCATTTCATTGTGAATAAATATTATTTCTTCTGCATCTTGTTCGAGTTGTCCTGACTCCCTCAAATCGCTATTGAGTGGGGTCTTATCCGCTCTCTTTTCAATATCTCTGCTTAATTGACTCAACACTATGACTGGGCAATCGAACTCCTTAGCAATTGATTTAAGGTCTCGGCTGATCTCATCCACTTGAGTTGTTCGGTTATCTGATTTTTTACCCCTGACTAATTGAACATAATCGACCATTACCATTGTTAGTTTCCCATGTTTCTTTAAGTACCTTCGGCACTCTAAGCGGATCATGTCTGTTGTTACGGCGCCATTGTCAATAATCTCAAGGTTTGTGTCCTTAAATATTTTCATGCACTCAGAAACTTGGTGCCATTGGTGATCCTCAAGGTCAGCACTCATGACTTTGCCAAGTGGAATAGTGCCATGGCTGGAAAGTATTTTTTTCATCAACTGCTTTCTAGGCATTTCTATTGAAAATACAAGCGGGTAACCTTTATTTACTGCATGGTTCGATACGATGTTTAAAGCAAATGTTGTTTTGCCAAGCCCGGGTCTTGCCGCAATTAAAACCATCGTACCGTCTTTTAATCCATTTATCCTTTTATCGAGTTCACGTATACCAGTTGAGATCCCCAAAATCTCATTGCCAGACTCATTCATGCGTTGCATATCGTCTATGGTTTCAGCAATGATAGCTTTTGCCGTATTATCAAATAACTCAACTGATAATAGGTTGGCAATATCATTAATCTTTTTACCTGCATCAGCAATCAATTCAATCTCATTACAATGCGCTTGGTAACCACTTTCAGCAACTTCGTAACAAACACCTATTAATTGCCTCTGTATGGACTTGGAACGAATAGTTTTAGCGTAGGCAATACCATTGGTGGGACTTAGTGCATTTTTTAACAGGCTAATACAATATGATAATTCAATCTCTGGATGTTCTGCAGTAGTGAAACCATCAGCAGATTTATTTTCTCGTATTAATTTTTCAATCTGATTGTATATAACTCGATGCCCTGCGTTATAAAAATCACTAACTGATAGTGTGCCTGCTATATCATCAAAAATATTATTGTCTTTTAGTAGAACACCTAAAACCGCTTGTTCAGCATGTAGACTATGCGGGGGTATATTTACTTGATTGTCATTCATAACTTATTGCCCTTAATTTTTTAGCTTTCCCAATTTCCAAGTGAACCCTCGCGGGCTTTTGCTATCGTTTTAATTCTGCAAATGTATTCTATGTCACCCTTCCAACTTCTATTGCCATGACCAAATAACCAACTATGATTTTCACGCCCATCATATAGCCATTGAAAGTATCTTGTTAAACTACCAATGTCACGATTAATAAGTTTATGTTCCCAGCACTGCTTCATTCTCGTTTTTCTTTCAGGCGTTAGAGTAACCATTTTAATCAAACTATAATCATCATCATTAGTTAAGATATTTGTATAAGCCTCCCATATCTTTTCGTAAGGTACCGCTTTTGATTTAGGTTTAGGCTTAGTCTTTATTGGTTGGTTGGGAGTTTCTCCCGACAAGTCAGTTAATCTACTCTTATCTATTCTAGTCTTATCTAGCATGATGGAATCAGATTTAGTCATGATTGAGTCATGATTATCAGGCGAATAGTCATGACTTTTAATGTCAGCAATCATCTTCCTCATCTGCGGGTTGCTGGTCATTGACTTGTCCAAGCGTTTAGCTAAAGCCATGCAAGTGATCACGCCATCACTGGACTCGAATAGCTCGATTTTTATAAAATACCGCATCATTTCTTCAACACGCTGAACAGTTGATCCAGTGTTCCTCGCTATTACCCTTGCGTCATTCTCCAGCTCAAACGTAAGATGATCATTGTCTATCTTCCCTACTATCAGTTCAATGCAATAAAAATACAGGCCATAACCCTCCAAGCCATAATCTAGCAATACATTTTGAATCTTGGTATCTTGGTTTGCGTCTGAGTCATGTTTAAACCACTTCATAGCTTGCCCCTTTGCTTTTTATTATTTAACACTCAATACCCTAATCAACATTTACTTTATTGTATAGTAGAATTTTTATGTTATTATCAAAATCAATCGTGAGTTACTTGTCCTACCTTGCGATAGTATCGTCTTGCCCCGATACGGAAAAAGCCCCTTTAATTAGGGGCTTTTTTTTAATTGCTAGAAAGGTATATCGTCGTCAAAATCAAAATCAGGTTCAGGCTTTGATTTTTTAGGGTTAGGTTGATTTGTATTCAATCCACTCTGGTTCGAATTTTGAGGTTGGGAATTTTCTTTTGGTGCGCTGCCAGTTCCTCCATTACCCCCGAGCATTTGCATTTGATCAACAATAATCTTGCAAGAGTATCGATCTGATCCATCATCAGCTTGATATTTATCGGTCTGTTTGTATCCCTCAAGATAGACTTGTGAGCCTTTCTTTAAATACCTGTCCATGATGTCGGCTAACTGTCTAAAAGCAACGCAGTTATGCCACTCGGTTTTTTCTTGTTTTTCACCATCTTTATTTTTCCAAGTTTTAGTGGTTGCCACTGCAATACTTACAACTGAATCGCCATTCCCCATTTGCTTTTTTTGAGGGTCGCGCCCTAAGTTTCCAACTATGATCATTTTATTTACTGAACTCATATTAATGCTCCCCTAGTTCTTTTTCTACTTCTTCGATTTCATCAAGCAATGCAGAGGCATCAAACTCCTGCAATTCTTGATTTTGTATTACTTGCCTTTTAATGTCATTTAACTGCTCTTGGCTAATTGCATTTTTAATCATTTTTAAGAATGTATCGTAATGCTCAGTGCTTAAATCCACATCATCAACAAGAGCCTCTGTAACCTCCTCTGCTGGGTTTTCCTTTTCTACCCCCTTCACTTCTCTCAATTTACCCATAACGCCAGACTCAGCCTTCCTCTGCTCTTTCTGCGGGGTTATATCCCTTTCATTATGATCGTGCAACTCATCAGGAGTATATGCGCCAAGTAAAACGTCTGGAGTATAAAACCTTGCCCAAAACTTAACGGCTAAATAACCTGCCTGTTGCTTTGGGTTAGTTCTCCATAATGGACTATTGAAAATAGTTTGATCACAAGGGTAAACCCATTCGCCCCAAGTGATATCGTCCTCGCCTGTTATTTTAGCTCCAACCCTAACACACGCCTTGTCTGAAAATTGAGGTTTCCAAACATCCCTGCCGCCTTTGTTTTCTTTTGCCCATCTTGGTTTCCACTCTAATCTTTCACCTTTGAACTCGTATTTAAATCTGCTATTAATAAACTTTGAACTACTAACAACAGCATTAATTAATTGAGCCTCATAGCCTAAAACCCCATTGACCACGAATGTTTTTTGAGCGACTACGAATGGGTTTAAATCCCACATTGCGGCTTGCATTACTACAGCAAGACAATCGGCTGGTTTACCTTTGAAGTGCTCTGGTATTTGAATCTGAGCCTGTGACATTAACTTAGCCATATTTTTGTATGAATCTATCGTGCCAGCATCTTGCATTAGTGATCCACTGGTTTTATGTTCTATAATATTATTGCCCATGTTATTGCCCCTTACTTTCTATTGCTAACAGTGAATTTATTTCTTCGTCAATTTTATTTGAGTCCAGAGTTGCTTTTAATTCAACCTCAGCTTTTTTCTTTCTTAGGCTTTCAATTCTGCCTAATGTGATTTGCTCGTTAATATCTTTGCTTAAGGTAACCTCAATATTTAAAGTTTTAACAGGTATGTACTTGTCTGTTAATTCTTGATCTGCCATCATTGCGTGGAAACATAGATCATCGATCCAATCATATTTTGTTGCGTAAATTATTACTTCGAGTTTCTTTTTCATTGTCTTGCCCTTTTATAAATAATTAAACCAATTTGGCGGTGCTAGTGTGATCATCGGGTTGTTCTTATTTGAGAATGTTTCCCAATCATCTGTTTTTTCCATTAACTGAACCCATCGTGATATTGCATAATCAAAATCCGCTTTTGCTTTATCCATAAACTCATCGTTCAATTGATAGATACCTACTTCTAAAGGCTCTGCTTTAGAGCAACATAAGAATATAAATTCATCAAGTCCAAACAGTTCAGAATATGTGTGAGCTTGAATGTCATAGCGATACTTAGCACAAGCCTTGGCAAATCCATCTGGTGAGCAATCCTCAACTGATTTTAGGTCTACCCCATAACTGCCATCGTAATTAACGCTATCAATTCGACCCTTTAATATAAGCCCACATTCTAAACGTTTAAATGCGCTGACCTCTGACAATGTTCCACCCAATACAGACTTGGCATATTTATTACCCTTAATTGCATCACCCATATTTTTGACTAGCTGATCCTGATCCTGAGTCAATAACATTTTACCTGCATTTAATTCTGACCATTGAGCGAATTGAGCCTTACCCTCTTTGGTTCTTTTATCAAATTTAGGTGATACAGCATACTCGTTATTATAAAGCGTAGGTTCTAAAACTCTTGTATGAAATGCGGTGCCAAGCATCATTGTTGGGGTCTTATTAAAGATGATGTCATGCTTTACGTACTTTCTGTATAAGCAATAATCGCTGATGCTTTTATTGGCGAGGTCTTTTATCATGTGAGCCGAAAGCTGAGGTATTAAGTGATACTCATCCATCGACAATTTGCCAGTGCCATAAACCCAAAGCTCGCCAACTGGCAATTGCTTCAAAGTTTGATTTAATGATTTTGCTGTAGTCTCTTTTCGCTTGTGTAGAATTTTCATGATGCTTGCCCTTTTGTGAATATAATTGATTTGCCGTTTTATTTAACTCGATAACTTATCGACTGATTAATAGTACCTTAATTTAAATATTCAATCAATACTATCTTTCAAACAACCCTGTAATTAATGTTCATGCCTTACCCCTTAATTTGTGAAGCGACCTAAGCCGCAACCTCTATTTTTAATTCTTCTGTTTGATCTTCAAAAAATACTGATGCAAATTTTACTACTTTGAATTTTTTATCTTCCTTGCCACTATTAGCATTTTTTTCCTTATCGTCTTTTTTATCGACCACCATAACAATTTTACAAGACTTGGAACCTTTCTTTACTACCCTGCCAAGTTCTTTCCATTGTCCAAAACCTGCAACCTTTAATGACTCAAAATCATTACTTTCTGCCGATGCCGCTAATAGCTCTTGATTGTTTTCAGAATAAAAATTATTTGTCTTTGCGTTATAAAACATGCTTGCCTCTATATGATTTATTTAACTTGAGATAATCATATATGTTATATAACAAAGTGTAAACCCGTAAATGTTGAATATTTAAAAAAAGATATAAAAAAAGCACCGATAAGGTGCTTAGTAAGTTTTTGATGTTTAAGGCATTACCTCATCATTCTTGTTTTTTCATTACTTGCCCTAGTTGTTCCAACCCAATATGCAATAGAGTCTCCCCACTTAGCCAGTAATGTACCAAATAATAAGTTGGCTATCTGTTTATTGTCTATTGGTATATTCATCACAAACAGCATGTAAGCCCCCCCACTGACCATCAATGTTAAGGCAATACAGATTAACATCGGCATAGGGTTATGCTTGTGAGCCTCCCTTGCGCTTTGCTTATCACCTAGTTCAGCATCTAACACCTTGAAAGCGTGTTCCCTGATACTTTTATCATTCTCAAGCTCAAATTTTTTAAGTTTTAAAGCCGCGTCTGGGTCTGTCCTTAATGCTTGATCAACTGCATCTGGCGTATTATCTACACCTAGCGCGCTTGAGACCATGCCACCGATTGCCGCGCCTGCTGGTCCACCTAAAGCAGTTCCAACAATTGGGGCGATATTTCCTACGATCCCTTTAATGTCATTCCAATTCATAATAATTACCTCGGTCTAAGTGATGGCATTGAGCGATCTTTAAATGGGGTAACATCAAATGTATACCCCTCATTCCTGACCCTGTTAAACCATGGGTGAGCATCATCGAATAAATCGTAAGGAAACTCGTAGCCATACTCTAACAAAACGCCAAATATTAACTTACGCCTATGTCTGAGTTGTTTCCCTTTTTTATTATTCCAGATAACTGTTATCTCTCCTGTCGTATCATTTCTTTCTAGCCAGTTAACGCGAATGTCTTGCCAGTGCACAGATGTTCCAAACCAATCTGTTAGCCTTAAATTCCAGCAAACGTTTCTAAACGCGCACCACCAAAAACCATGCCACCATTGTTCATACACCGGCAGATCCTCCCATATCAAATATAGGTGATCAGGATACCAGCCTTGCATTGTTTTCCGATCTACATTTCGCCAAAATTTACGCGGGAACTCAGGATCACAGCCTGTGCCGTTCCATCCATCTTCCTTGCACCCAAAAAACGGATCTAACCCCCATGGTAAGCGGTCTAATTTTCTAGCTGTTGCATAGATTGTCGGTATCAACAAAATTACAGGTGCCACAAATATCATTAACAATCTAAATAATAGTTTTAGCCATAGCATTAAAATTTACTCCTTTCTATTTTTACTGTTCCAAAATCGTCACAGCGATCCATTAATGCATTGAAAGTGGGCGCTGAATGAGTCACATCGGGCGTGCCGTCTCTGTTCATATCTTTAATAGCCTGGCCAACTAAAATGCAACCTAGTATCTGTGAGGTGTAATTACCAGCATGTATATAAATCCATGTTCTCCCCTCTACGTCTAAAATATGAATAACCCAGCCTAATGTCGGGCTTAATCGTTTTACATATTTATAAACACCACCATTAATGCAACTGACATTTTGAGCATTATTAAGATCCGGCAACTCAAGAGTAAAACATTTAAAATTTTGCCCCTCAATCTCAAGACGTCCAATTGTAGAGTTTTCCAAGTGCATTGTTTTAATTTTTATATTGCTCATTTTTCGTTATGCCTCAATTTAATCTCTCTGATAATACTGCTATTGTCGCGTTCTGCGTCTTTTATTTTATAGCTACTTAATTCTAAATGAGAAACACGCTGTTCATTGTCTGTAATTCTTCGTTCAATGCTAACCATCCAAGCGCCCCGAGCCGCGAGTTCAACTTGATTTGTTTGCACCGCTTTGAATATAACTTCTAAGCGAATCATTTGACTCTCTAAATTTTGAAACCTTTGCTCATTACTTCCCTCGGTGTATTTCAAGGTTAAAATAGCAACGAAACCTCCCAGTATAATTCCTGAAATAATAGGTACTAAAAAGTCTTTCATTACGTACACATGCCTTTTGTTTTCTAACATTAGCTTATAGCTCCAAATATATCACCGCTGACAGTTTGCGTCAGTATATTCCCATTTAAATCAACCGCTTTGCCTGCTGTGCCTCCGTTACTTCCTGTTCCATCACCTGACCCATTAGCACCGCTTTGACCAAGGCTACCACCATTGCCGCCAATAAGATTAAATGGCTCACCCGCATTTGTATATTGAATCAAGCCGCCACTTCCTCCAGCCTCAGGAGTTCCAATTTGCGGTGCTGTAGAGTTATCAAGGTTACCTATGCCAGTATTGTCATTGACACCAGCCGAACCAGCTAAATCACCCGCACCACCACCACCAGCCGCAATATATCCCCCAGCAGTTTGGGCGCCACCACCACCAGCTCCACCACCGATTGTTCCGTTATTTATAATGGTTAAATCAAAACCCAACGATATAGCATCAAAGCCATTAGTGCCATTAGTTGACCCACTGCTTGACCCACTGCCAGCAAACCCAACAACTGCACCGCCAGAATTTATTTGTAATTGAATTTCTGCACCGGCTGGAAAAACACCGGTAATTAAACTTGCAACACTGACCGATGTAGAGCCTATAACTACGCCAGAGTAAACAATAAACTTTGCAACGGTGCTTGCATCTGGTGCTCCATAAATTGCAGTATACTTATCAAGTAAGCTTATATTTCTTTCATCAATAGGCAGATCAACTACTTCAATGCCTATAGCATCATCTTGAGCTAGAGCCTCATCGTAATTATACTCAAGCGCTTGGTAGGTAAATGTATCACCCTCACTTGCTTGTGTTATCTCAAAATTAGTTGCTATGGCATTACCATTCTGATCTGCAATGTCGGGGTGTAAAATACTTTTAACATCACCCAGCCATGTAAGTGAGTCTTTATCCTCCAAAGCAAATGCAATCTGTCTCGGTACTATTCCAAACCTACGACCTTTTAATGTGGCTATTCTTCTTGCCGCCGCACCGTTTCCAGTTCCGATCCAAGGTGCATAGATGGTTATCGAGTTATTAGAATCATATCTAGCAATCGCATCAACATTGACTCGGCTTGCAGTAATTTGATAGTTGTCTTTTTCATCCACTTTTTTAGTGGGATCGAACTGACCATACATAACAAAGATTGTTGATAATTGCATAGAGGGCTGATCGCTTACTGATAATTCAAGCAAGTTTTTATCACTGGTTAATGAATTTAATTCCCCTGTCGGTGGAGCTTTTAACGCAACAAGCTGTATCTGCTTGGCTCTCTCCCCCCAAAACAGTTTATGAGTCCATTGCTCACAAAGCTCACCTATTAAATTATCAACAGAGGTAGGGTCTGTTATTAGCCTGTTGGGGTTGCTTGTTAAGAACGATCCAACTTCTGCCGCCCAAGCCCCGCGCGGAATATAAATAGGTTGCATCTTTGCATAATTAATCATCAAATCTGCTTGCACTAAATCCACTGTTTGCGTGCCATCATAATTCAAACAAAGCTGAACTGTATCGCCTGAATCGTGAGTTGTTGCTACAGTATTATTTTGCGCTCTTACAACAGTTAATGCATCACCTGATCTAGTGAATGCTAATACTTCACTTTTAATTTTAATAAAGCCAGATGTCGGGTACTCATCGTTACCAACTCCACTAGGTTGCAACCCAATTGCAGTAGCACCAATTGTGACACTGGAGGTTAAAGTACCATTAGATGGCATGGGAGCAAGCGCTTTTTTATTGGTAACTAACTGCAAAGGATCTTTAAGTTTAAACCCTGCAGAACCGTTGTTCGCTGTCATTGCGGCAATTACGTAACTTCTTATTTCAAAGTTACCTTTTTGAAAAGTGTTATTTTCAATATACCCAGATAAAACCCTCGCATTATAATTTTCGTAGTTTGCATTTCTAGCTCTCCACTTAATAAAATATAAGCCAACCTCCCATGGGTTGTATGTTCTATCGGCAAGGTATGGGTCAACTCCGTTTCTATCTGAGGCGGGTAAATCAATCATGCTAACACCGACCGAAGCCCGAGCCCCAATACCGCCTTTAGCATCGATCTTGGAGGGTGCTATGCTTACATCTTTTAAGCAAGGCACTACATTATTCATTTTATTTGGGTGGGGCGATCTTTCTGAACAAAATTTGTATGTGTAAATGTTAAGCGCAGTAATCGTTCTAGTGCCGCTAGACTCATCGACCAACCCATCGTTATTAGTAACAATTAATAAAGTGGTTGATACACTTTCAATTATAAATTGATAATTATTTGAATTATTACCAAAACCACTGGTTGTAATAGTTTGCCCAGCTAAAAATCCATCGGTCAACCAACTGCCTGCAACCCTGTTAAAAGTTTTTGTTTCTGCGTTAATAGATATACCGGTGCTTGTTGAAATAACATCATTATAATTAGCCAGATCATTACAAGTGGATCTTGTGTTATAGCATTTTGCATCACCTGTCTCAGTTGCAGTGCAAGGCGAAGTTCCGTGAATATTTACGCATCTTGGCACATCAATTTCCACAATGTTTATGTGTTCTTTTTCAAACTGTTTTGATAATGCTGATTTACTCATTCGTCATGCGCCCTCATTGTAAATGAAACGCCCATCATCCGAGTTGTGCCGCCCTGATTACTTGGCGCGATATCTCCAGTGGTATAGCCAAATGCCGACTCTTCAGAATAATAGTCCGGTCTCCAATTCATAAAGAATGGGGCTATTTTTGCAGATATAACAAACGGCTGAAAATTTTCTCTGTACCACTCATCAGTTAAATTAGCCCAAGCAAACGATGCCTGTAAGCCTTTTCTTTTTATTCTTCTACCAAGAAATTGCCCAGTATCAGAAGTTGCGTTTCGATACTCAGTAATGCTAGATAAAGCGATAGGGCTATGACCACTGTATAAAGCTCTTTGCATGATCAATACTTCACCAGCATAAATAACGCCAATCTCTCGATCCGAGCCACCAGTAATAGTAATTTTAACTTCTGCAATATTTTGGTAATCATCAAAGACTTTAAATATTGGGCTGTTTTTTTTTGGAGCTCCTGACCATACTGCAAAATAACCTGATCCAACCGTTAAGGATAATTCAATAAGCACATTGGTTACCCCCGATGAAAACAAGTTGTGCGCTCCGATAGCAACATAGTTCACAAGTCCAACAGGGCTAAGCTGGAATGATGCCGCCCGAACGCCTGAGGCTAATTCCCATCTTTCATACGTGTTAGGTATAAGTACCGCGTCATAATCCACTGACGAGGCTGTTAGGAGCTTGTTGCTGTACCCTATTCGGGCATAGCTAGGATCATCAATAGGTCTGCCACTGATTATCTGTATAGCCATTGCTTACCACTCCAAATTTGCAATTTGTCGGTTAGGTCTGTAACTGCCTCTGTTCCTGTCTGCACCGGCTCACCATCTTCAT
>TARA_R110000772_G_scaffold72505_18_pt1 | contig 10943 bp, 15 predicted proteins | sample TARA_R110000772 | Tara Oceans TARA_R110000772 (sample SAMEA4397948) | marine metagenome | biome: Polar Biome; feature: [SRF] surface water layer (ENVO:00010504); material: water (ENVO:00002006), including particulate matter (ENVO:01000060) such as... | depth 5 m | reverse complement strand
AACCTTGGCAAGGTTGTGCTCTACCCCTGAGCTACGCCCGCTCGGCGTTGCTGCGACACTTGGGTAATCACTTGGTCAGCAGCAGTTGAGGCGCGCGGTTAGCATGGGTTTTTCGACCCCGCAAGCCCCAATCAACCTCTTGTTGCCCGCAAATGCAAAAATATCCTTGGCATTGACGGGCCGCTCCCCACATAAAGCCCATAAGTTAAACGATTTGGGCGCGGAATATGGCTTCGGCCGCTGCGCCATAACAGGAGCATGATGTGGCAACAGCAGGACTGACAGTCGAAGAACAGAAATCGGTCGAGGCCTTTCAACAGGCGGTGGTCGCACCCAGTATGGACAAGCTGGTCATCCTCGATTTCTGGGCAGAATGGTGCGGGCCGTGCAAGGCGCTGACGCCGGTGCTGGAGAAAGTCGCGGCGCAATATGCCGACCGCGGCGTTATATTGGCCAAGCTCAATGTCGACGAAGATAAATTTATCGCGGCGCAATTTCAGGTGCAGTCGATTCCCACCGTCTATGCCATATTTCAGGGAAAGCCGGTGGCCGACCTGACCAGCGCCCGGACGGAAAGCCAGTTGTCGGCCATGCTCGACCAGCTGCTCGAGAAGCTGCCCGTGGGCGGCGATGCAGCGCCGCAGCAGGATGTCGCGCCGCTGCTCGCGATGGGCGAAGGAATATTGGCGGAAGGCGATTCGGAACGGGCCGCCGGCATTTTCGGGCAGATTGCCGAGATGGACCCCGACAATGCGCTGGCGGTTGGCGGACTGATTCGGGCGATGATCGCAGCCGGCCATCTCGACCAGGCGGAAACCGCCCTCGGCTCGTTGCCGGAAGAAATGCGCAGCGACCCGGCGATCGAACGCGCCCAGACGACTTTGCAGCTGGCCAAGGACAAGCCCGATTCGGCAGCGCTTGCCGAGCTCGAAGCGGCGGTTGCAGCCGACGGGAAAAACCATCAGGCCCGATTCGACCTTGCCAGTGCGCTGATCGCCAACGGCGACCACGACGGAGCAGCCGAGCATCTGCTGTCGATCATCGCTGCCGACAAGGACTGGAACGACGGCGCGGCACGGCAGAAACTGCTCTCGCTGTTCGAAATGGTCGGTCTCGAGGACGAGTGGGTTTCGGCCACCCGCCGCAAACTCAGCGCCGTGCTGTTCGGATGACCGAAACAAAACGACTTTCAATCTTCCCGCTGGCCGGAGCGTTGCTGTTTCCCGGCATGCACCTTCCGTTGCACGTGTTCGAAGAGCGTTACCGGGCACTGATCAACGACGCGATGGCGCGTGACCGGCAGATCGGGATGATCCAGCCCAAGGAAGCGGGAAGTCACCCTGCCCTGTTCGACGTCGGCTGCCTCGGCAAGATCATCGACATCGAGGCGCTGGACGACGGCCGCTTCAACGTCGTGCTGGAGGGCGTCGCCCGGTTCCGGGTTATCGAGGAAATCGACGCCTCCACCGCTTTTCGGCAGGTTCGCGCCGAAATCGAGGAAGACCGTGAGCAGGATGAAGTGCTGGCCAGCGCCGAGCGCGCTGCGCTGGAGATCGAATCCCGAAAATTTGCCGAATTGCAGGGCTATCAGGTCGACTGGGACAGTATCGGACGGCTTGACGACACAGCCTTTGTCAACGGCATTGCCCAGATCGCGCCCTTCGATGCGGCATCGAAACAGGCCTTGCTCGAAGTCGACGGCCTGGCCAACCGCGCCGAACTGATCATCCAGTTGCTGCAGTTTTTCGGCCGGCAGGACGGTGACGACGATCGGGTCACGTTGCAGTGAAAGACAACGCAGCAGATGATCTGCCGGGCGGACAGGAAAACAAGACAATTGATCCCGAATTGCTGGCGATACTGGTTTGCCCGGCAAGCCGGGGACCCCTTGTCCATGATTCGCAAGCCCGGGAACTGATCAGCGAAAAGGCAGGGCTCGCCTACCCGATACGCGACGGCATTCCGGTGATGCTGGTCGAAGAGGCGCGCAGGCTATAGATATTGCTTCGGGGGCGGCGGGAATATTGTCGCGCCGGGCACCGATCGCGAGGACGATTTAGGAAATTACAGCGAAATCGCCAGCGTGACGGCGGCAATCAGAGATCCCCAGGTCACAAGATTGCCAAGCAGGAGTTCCTTGTCCCTCCGGTTCCGGGCTTTCTTTCCTAATTTCATCTCAAATCATTCCATCTGCATTTTGGCCATCCCGGTTGGCCCGAGACCCATATTCCTGTCGCCAACTGCGGTTTTCAGGCACGCTGAAATATCCGAGAACAAAGTTTTGGCAGAGGACGAACTTGCCCTGTCGGTTGAAATCGTGTCCGGGTCGATCCGCTCTGGGAGAGAGCGAACCGACCCGGATTTGATTGTCTAAAGAAGCGACAGGCTATCAATCGCTTCATCTAGGGTTAGCTCGGGAATTTTATCCGACAGCAGAACATTGACCAGAATATTCCGTGTCTTACGACAACGAATGTTTAACAATGTTGACCTGAATCCAGGGGGACCGGAACCATGATGTCGCCATTCCGAACGAACGTTGCCTCGCTATTCTCGAACGAACTAGACGGGTTATGGGCCGGTCGCGCACAGTTCTCGAGTTTCAACCCGTGTCACCTACCCCTAGAGGGGTTACAAGTTAATGTTACAACTATTTACATCTTGGATTTCCGTCAAAAATGACTTGCTTTCCGGCATTTTTGTTAACCTTTTGTAGCGGTAACATTCGATTTAACGCTGGTAAACGAGGGTAAAATGCTCCTTGAAAGCAGAGCACGCACAGAATCAGACATTTCCGGTCGATCTTTTTTGCCAAACGGAGCCACCTCATTTATGATCCAGTTATGACCAGAGTGGCTTGTGATGATCTCAACGACAATGAAAAGGCGGCCCTCCACCTGCTTTTGCAGGGTCATGATGCCAAAACCGCGGCCCAGACAATCGGTGTGACGCCGAATATCATCAACGAACGGTTGCGGTCGGCAAGACAGAAACTGCAGGTTACCAGCAGCAAGGCGGCGGCGCGAATGCTGGCTGACCACGAGGGGATCGCTCCCAAATTTATTGTGCCCAAGGATATTGGCATTGTCCAAAAGCCCAAATCCGACGCAATTTACCCCCTGCCTGGACATCAGGCAGCGTCACCGGACCGGGACAGGGTCAGGGAAATGCAGACGACTTATCAGTCTTATGCCACTTCCTCGAACCCGCTCCTGTCGGTGCCGTTCCGCAGGCAGGGAGAAACGGGTAATGATCTAAGCAAAGGGGCACGAATTTGGGCGATCGCCGACCTTTCGGTCAAGCTCGCCTTTGCATTCGCCTTTGTCTGTCTTGCAGCGATGCTCGTGAGCCGGTTGATCAACCCCAACTAATCTCTGTAATTATTGACCAAATAGTCGTCGCCGGTGTCGTCCGGCGTCTGGAGACACTCATGTTGAATCAACGTATCGAAGCCGCCCGCCCCATTGCCAAAAAAATCAATGAAGTCGAAAAATCCCTCAATCTCACGATGATCCAGATGGGTGAACTGATGAGCAGCATTGCTGCCGCGCGTATGGCACCGGGCACGCGTTTTTCCCTGACCGCCGGCATGGATGCTTCGGAGAAACTGATCGCCGCAGCAGCCAGAACCGCCCGCAGTTATCGCGAAGTCGTAGAAGCCCACGGCCACCTGGTCGAAGACCGGGATGATGCCGGATTGCGGACGATTGGTCTTGGTGATGTGGGCAAATGCCCGCCAAACCAGGCTAGCGCTGCAGATGAGAAATTGAGCCCTCTCCGGGTAGTAGAAAGCGCTTAGCGCATTAGGCAACGCTTGACCGGACCGCACTTATTTGGTCCGGTCAACCTATGCTGCCTATAGAATTGTTCTTCTCGCTCATGATGGTTGTTTGCTCCTATTCGGCTATCAAAGGAGGCCCGCCCGAAAGATGGGCTGTGGTGATTTTCATTATCGGTGTCGGGACGACCTTCATTGTAACACCGTTGTCAGCCGACAGGTATGCGCAACTGGAATTTGGCATTTTGGTCACTGATATGGCGATTTTGTTCGCATTCATGATGCTGGCGCTTAGCGCCGAAAGGTATTGGACTATATGGATATGCGCCATGCAGGTGATACAGGTTCTGTCCCATATCCCCAAAATGATAATCCCCGAACTGCTTCCCCAAGCCTATTATGTAGTAATAGCGTTCTGGGCCTATCCCATGCTGCTGACATTGGCGATCGGCACCTACCGCCATCAGCAACGCCTGCGGCAATTCGGGGTCGACAGATCCTGGAGCGACTTTTCATCCTCTCGAGAATCGATGATGCACCAGCGGTAGCCGCGGGCCTGATCAACGAATTCGGTTCCATCGGGGCCATATTGAACGCCGATTCGCGGTCGAACGAACAGGATCCCGCTCGGGCTATCCTGTCTTTGGTCCGCGAGGCGATGCTTGTCTCGTCGCGCGAACAGATGCTGGATCGCATCTGCCTGTCCAAGGCGACCGACGTGATCGAATATCTGGTCATTGCCATGGCACGTTTGCCGGTAGAAGAGGTGCGCGTGTTGTTTCTAGACAGCAAGAACCGACTGATCAGCGATGAAGTTGTCAGCAGGGGCACAATTTCATCGGCCCCCATCTACCCGCGGGAAATATTGAAGCGGTCCCTGGTGCTGGACGCCAGTGCCCTAATCATCGCCCACAACCATCCGTCGGGTGATCCACAGCCGAGCGAGGTTGACATAGAGGCCACCGAAAGGCTGGTGAAAGCAGCCAAAGAGCTGGACCTGACCATCCACGACCACATAATTGTCGGTTGTGAAGGCTGGGTCAGCCTTCGCGATTGGGCAGAATTCGAATGATGATTCTACTTGCCAATTCCCCCTAATTTACCTCAAGTTACATGAGGAAAGGACTTCAGGCTATGTCATCGGCGATATCGGACGGACAGAGAGCAGAGATGCTGCGGGCAGAAGCCAACACGCTTCTGCATTCGCCGGACTTTGTCCGGTCTCCGGTCATGTCTCAGCTTTTGAAATATCTGGTCGAAGAAGCGATCACCAACCCCGACAACCCTCCGAAAGCCTATCAGGTTGCGGTTGACGGACTGGGCCGGTCCGAGGATTTTGATGTCCAGGCCGACAGCTACCCGCGCGTCCAGGTCGGACGGCTGCGGAAGATGCTGGCGGCCCATTATGCCGCAGCGGATAGCCCGGAAAGGCTGCGCATCCCGATCGGCCACTATACCGTCGAAATCCACATGGATGATGACAATATAGACCAGCAACCCGACATCCCGGACGGGGAGACAGACGCGCCCGCCCTTGCCTCTCCTGCGGCAGCCGGGGGAGACCGGTGGTTTCACAAGAAAAAGATGATCCTTGGTCTGGCGGCGATCCTCCTGATCGCAGTGATGGCGTTCGAGTGGTCGACGGGTCTCTTCGACGACGACCTTCCGGACGAGAAAACCATGTCCGATTATTATATCCTGCCACCGAAAATCTATTTTACAGCCGCAAATGACGAGCTTCCCGCGAACGAACCGGGCAGAGAGGCTGAAATCCGGCTGTTCATGGAACATGCCCTTGCCAATTCCTCGCAAGTGCGTCTGGGAGCAGAAGACATATCCGACAGCAGTTCCGAACCCTATCGAAACGCCTATCGGTTCGATATCCAGTGGGTCCCTGGCCAGAATGGCCCGGAGGTCATATTTTCCCTAACCTCGCTAGCACGAAACGAAGTGATCTGGTCAGCGACGATTGCGGCTCCGGAGTCCGCGGCAAATTATCCTGACGAACTGGGCCCGATCGCCAGCCGCATTGCGAGCGTATATGGTGTCATAGCTACCGACCAGCGCAAGCATCTGCCCGACGATGCGATGATGGGACATGCATGTCTTCTGCGGTTCGAAAGCTATCGCGCCGACCGTGACCCCGAACTGTTACCCGTGGTCGAATCCTGCCTGGAACAATCGCTGGCCGCCGATCCGCTGGACAGCCGGATTCTTGCAGCAGCCTCCTTCGTCGCCTTTTTGCGGGAAGACGAAACCGGACGGACGCCCGATCCGGAAGCGGGAATGCGTTTTGCGCGTGAGGCCATGGTGCGGGGCCGGGAAGAGGCGTCCGCGAACTTCGCTCTTGCCAGAGCCAGCTTTTTCAGTCGCAACTGTGCCCGCGGCAAGGAATTTGCCGAAAAAGCAATTGAACTCGATCCGTATGAAGCCACCATGCATGCGGAAACCGGCGCGTTTCTTTTTGCCTGCAGCGATCCGTCCGCAATCCAATATCTGCGCCGTGCGATTGCCCTCGACCCGCGGGGCTCGATTCTGGCCGAAACGGCATTGGTGTTCACCTTGCTGGCCGAGGGCAAGGACAAGGAAGCGCTGGAATTTGCGGAGAGCATCATGCCTTCCAGCAACAGTGTCGGGCCATATTATGACGTTGCGATGGCCATGGTCTATGCCAAAAACGGCCGGATCGAGGATTCCCGGGCAGCGTGGGACCGACTGGTTGCGGCTTATGGCAGCAAGACAGAGGAAAGCCCGCGAGAATTTCTGGACCGCCTGATTCTCAATCCGTCGCTGGCCAATCGGGCCTTCCTGCTGCTGTCCATCACCGGTGTGATCACCGAGTGAACGCGAAACCCTGAATCAGAAGCTGGCGATCAGGCCGTCGACCACAAACTGCACGGCAAGCGCGCCCAGCAGCACACCCAGAACCCGGGTGATCACCGCTTCGACCTTGTTCCCCAGGATCCGCATCAGCGGTCCGGCGGCGATCAGTCCGGCGAGCGTGAGCAGCAGCACCGCGCCGAGCGCGCCAAGAATGACCATGGCATTGTCGATACCGTCATTCTGCGACGTCAGGAGCATGACCGCGGCAATCGACCCCGGTCCGGCGATCATCGGCATCGCCATCGGAAAGATCGAGACATCCTCTATCTCGGGCTGCTCGATAATCTCCTGCGCCCTGTCTTCGCGCCGTTCGGTGCGTTTTTCGAACACCATTTCCAGCGCGATCAGGAACAGCATGATACCACCGGCAATCCGGAAACTGTCGAGGCTGATACCCAGCGCGCCGAGCATCTGTTCGCCGAACAGTGCGAAAACCAGCAAAATGATGGCGGCGACGAATATCGCCCGGATGGCCATGATCCGGCGATCGCGCGGTGGCACGCTGCTGGTCAGGCTGGCATAGATTGGAGCGCAGCCGGGCGGGTCGATCACCACGAAAAAGGTGATGAAGGAAGAGATGAAGAGCTCGATCACTGCGGTTGGCCTTCCTTTAGGGCATGTTCGACAGCCTGCATTCTATTGCCGTCCCATGCCCGCACGGTGATCGAAGGATTCTTGCCGGAATATTGCACGGCATCCCAGACCAGAGTGCCGTCGGGCGATTTTCCAACCCGCCTGTCCGCTGGCTTTTGCGCACCGGCCTCCCCGGTTTGCTCGGGCGTTTTACCGGTGCAGGAAGCAACTTCCGTCTCGATGAAATCGGGAGCGGGCAATGGTTCATCCAGCGGCGTACCGTGATCAAATACCCACTTCCACTCCTGATCCTTGCCGCGATGGCGTTCGTCAAAATTCTCCAGCCGCCAGATGGTGACGAAGGAGCCGGTGCTGCCATTGGCGGCCTGCCAGGCGCCCGTCGACACGGCGAGACTGCCGTCGCAGGACATGGATATTCTGTGCGGCTGCCATTCGACCGCCGATTGGGGGTCAGCCTTGCCGTTCAACCATTGCTTTGCTTCGGTGATAGCCGGCACGAACATGATCGCATCATCCGCCGCCGTTTCGCGGAAAGCGGTCCATTGTCCCTTTTCCTGCGCCAGCCGGGCAAAGGACAGTTCCGCCTTTACCACGGCGCTGGGATTGGCGACCGGTTTGCCGGCAGCACGGTTATAGCGTTCGCGGTCGTTCATACGCCCGCCGCCGCTGGCACAGCCTGCCAGGATCAGCGTGATTCCGATTGCGGCAAACAGGCGCATTACAGATTCTCCGGTTTCTCCAGCCCGGCGCGTGCGGATGCAGCGACCAGGGTATTGCGCAATAGCACCGCAATGGTCATCGGGCCAACCCCTCCTGGCACCGGGGTGATCGCACGGACATGATCCATGGCTTCAGCGGTGGCGACATCGCCGACCAGACGTCCCTTGCTCTCGCCCGGCGCGGCTTCCAGCCGGTTGATACCGACGTCGATCACGACGGCACCGGGTTTCAGCCAGTCACCCTTGACCATCTCGGCGCGGCCAACCGCAGCCACGACAATATCGGCGCGGCGGACGACATCGGGAAGGTCCCGGGTCCGGCTGTGCGCCATGGTGACGGTGCAATTTTCGGCGAGCAGCAACTGCGCCATCGGTTTGCCGACCAGGATCGACCGGCCAACGACGACAGCGTCGAGGCCGGTCAGATCGCCCAATGTATCCTTAAGCAGCATCAGGCTGCCCAGCGGGGTGCAGGGAGTCAGCGCCTCTTCGCCATTGGCGAGACGTCCGGCGTTGATCACGTGGAGGCCGTCGACATCCTTGTCCGGATCGATCGCCATGACCACGGCTTTTTCGTCGAGGCCTTTTGGCAGTGGCAATTGAACGAGTATGCCGTCCACCGTCTCGTCGGCGTTGAGCCGATCGATCAAAGCATGCAGATCGTCCTGGGCTACATCGGCGGGGAGCCTATGTTCGAAACTTTCCATGCCGGCAGCGATGGTCGCCTTGTGCTTGGAGGCAACATAGACCTGGCTGGCCGGATCTTCGCCAACCAGAACCACGGCGAGACCGGGCGCACGACCGGCCTGCTTTTGAAAGGCAGGGACCGCTTCCCTGATCCGTTCGCGAAGACCGGCGGCGAAGGCCTTGCCGTCAATGATCCGCGCTGTGGTCAACTGAGCAGTGCTTGCGCCAGGGGAGGCAGGATTGCGTCCTGCAGGATGATGATGGCGATGATGACGACCATCGGGGTCAGGTCGATCGCTCCGAAATCCGGCATGATTTTGCGGATCGGCCGATAGATTGGCGCGGTCAGCGCGTCCAACGTCGTCCAGATCGCGTTGACGATATCATTTTGCAGGTTGATGACGTTGAACGCGAGCAGCCAGCTCATGATCGCCTGCACGATGATGACGGTAATCGCCACGTTGAGCAGGATTGCGATGATTTGAAGAATTGCGAATGCCATGGACGGACCCTTTATCGATAATCTGGCATAGCGGCTAGAGATTTGTCGCCGGTAACGCCAGTAATTTACTGTATCAACAATATAACACAGTCAGGCGATTATTCAACCGGATGAATATCGTCCTTTACCAGCGTACCCGCGCCCTTGCTGGTAAAGATTTCGAGCAGCATCGCATGGGGAATGCGGCCATCAAGGACGACGGCGGCATCGACGCCTTCCTGGACCGCCTTGACGCAGGTTTCCAGCTTCGGAATCATCCCGCCGGAAATCGTGCCTTCGTCGACCAGGGCCTGGATTTTCGCCGGATCAAGGTCGGTCAGCAATTCACCCTGCTTGTCGAGCACGCCGGGGACATCGGTCAGCAGGAACAGGCGCGCCGCGCGCAGGGCCGAGGCGACAGCACCGGCCATGGTGTCCGCGTTGATATTATAGGTCGCACCATCGTCACCCACTCCGATCGGCGCGATGACCGGGATCATCCCGGCTGCGGAAATCCGGTCGACGACGCTGCGATCAACCCGTTTTGGTTCGCCGACATAGCCGAGATCGATGATCCGTTCGATATTGCTATCCGGATCGCGATTGGTGCGACGCAGCTTGGTCGCTTTGACAAAGCCGCCATCCTTGCCGGAAATGCCGATGGCGCTACCGCCGGCCTGTCCGATCCAGCTGACCAGTTCCTTGTTGATCGCACCGGACAGCACCATTTCCGCGATTTCCGCGGTTTCCTTGGTCGTGACCCGCAGACCGTCGACAAATTCGCTCTCGACACCGACCCGCGCCAGCATCGCGCCGATTTGTGGGCCGCCGCCGTGCACGACAACCGGATTGATCCCGACCGCTTTGAGCAGGACGATATCCTCGGCAAAATTGCGCGCCAGTCTGGCGTCGCCCATCGCGTGGCCGCCATATTTGACGACAAAGGTCTTGCCGGCATAGCGCTGCATGTAGGGCAATGCGTCTGTGAGTGTTTCCGCCTTGGCAAGCATGGCTGGATCTGGTGCGTGATCGGTCATGAGCGTCTTTCTGTCTAGCCGCGCGGCAAATGCAAGTATTTAATCAGCTTTTGGAGAGGGCTTTCACTTTTGCCAGCGTGCCGGTGACATGGCCCTGCGGCTTTGTGGCGCTGTGAACGAAGGCGATCCTGCCTTCGCGGTCGATCACATAGCTGGTCCGGTTGGTCATCGCGAGCCCCGGTGACATGCGGACCTGATAGGATTCGATAATCTCGTCATCAGCCCGGGCGACGGCGAATTTGTCGCGACACTCGGAAACCGAGAATTTCTTCAGCCCCTCGATATCGTCACCCGACATGCCGATCACGGTCGCGCCTGCGGCATTGAATTCCGCCGTAGCCTCGGCGAACATATTGGCCTCGATCGTGCAGCCTTCGGTAAACACCTTGGGAAAGAAATAGAGCACGACCGGACCGTCCTTGAGCTTGTCGGCCAGCGAGAACTGGAATTCCTTGCCGGCCAGCGCGCCGATCGTGGTGAAATCGGGCGCGGTGGTGCCGATTTCCAACGGTTCGCTGTTGTTGCTGCGGGCATGATAGACGTAGGTGCCACCCGCGGCGATGGCCACTGTCATCAGGATCACGATCCATTTTTTCATCTTGTCATTCCTGTTCCAGTTGCGCTTTCAGCGCATAGAGCTGATCCAGCGCTTCCCGCGGGGACAGGGCGTCGACGTCAATCGCACCCAGCGCGTCCCGCAGGCCATCCGATTTTTCCTCGACATCCGCAAGGGTGGCCGCAAAAAGCGGCAGATCGCCGAGACC
>TARA_R110000772_G_scaffold59835_1_pt1 | contig 10949 bp, 11 predicted proteins | sample TARA_R110000772 | Tara Oceans TARA_R110000772 (sample SAMEA4397948) | marine metagenome | biome: Polar Biome; feature: [SRF] surface water layer (ENVO:00010504); material: water (ENVO:00002006), including particulate matter (ENVO:01000060) such as... | depth 5 m | reverse complement strand
TATCTGCTCCTGCATATATTTTTGGGGAAGCCTACCAAGCAATAGTTGGTGACTTAAAAGTTGGAAACTACAATCTTTCTGACTCTGTAGATCGTCAGGCGTGGGTAAACTCTTTTATTCCCAAGATGCCTAACCTAATACAAGACAGGTACACTCAAATAGGTCTGGATGTATCCTACCCTGTTGCGGAAAGACTTGCCCGTAGATTCTCAGGCCCAGCGACTACCGGACTTGCTATTGCTGCAGAAGTGAAGGGTGGCACCGCTCCTGCAACAGCACGTAAGATTGCTGCTGGTGCAAAAGAAATGAAGATGTTTAAAGAGTACTCAGCAAAGTACGAAAAAGATTTTCCTGATGCTAACCCTGAAGACATAATTATTGCATTTCAGAAAATGCGTAAGTCACAATTTGGAGCGTTTGGGTATACTAAGGACATGAGCCTTGTGGTTAGAGAGGCCAAAGACATAAAGCTTATCGGTGGTATTGTAGGTATTGCTGCAAAACCAATTGCTTTTATAAATGGTATGCGTACATCCAGCCGTTTTAAAGCGGGAATGCAATTGGAAGATGCAGCTATGGCTGTTAGCAACCGTATCGAAATAAAAAACATGGCTAGTTTTTATGCAAATTTACAAAACCAAAGACGAGCCTTAGTAGAACGTCAAAAGCTTCCAAAGGGACTGTCTGCTAAAGACACACAACGTCTAGAAGATATCCAAAGAAAAATACACATTACTAAGCTAGACCTTCGCAAGACTGTGGCAGAATCAGAAACTCCCAAGTTTGTTCGTGAGGCTGGAGTTCAGGATGCCTATGTTATACTGGGGGCAGCAACTGCCAACCAAGCTGCTGAAATATATGGTGGTGACCCTATGCTATGGGAATTTTTAGGTGGTATGACGGGTGTTGCCTACAGTATTGTGCGGGACAAAAACCAAGCAGCAAAGTTACTTAAGAAGTTTGACACAGATGACATAAATGAACAAGATTTAAACCTTGCAAATTTAGTCTTACAAAATATGCAAAACTTTAGTCCAGAATTTCAAGAAAGCTTGAAGACACGAGTCAAGTACTTCAACGGTCTTCGTCAAGAATTAATTTCAGTTGGAGTTGACCCGGAGTTACTAGACACATCAACAACTAGAATGTTTGGTTTGGCTCTTCTTCAGACTATTGAAGAGGGACAAGCTCTTGACCTACACGGGCCAGCAGCAGCAGCCTTTAACGGTAACGTAGAAGGTTTGACAAAGAACTTACAACAGCAACAAAAGCTTCTGGTCGGGCTTCGTACTACCCTAGAAGAATTACGCCTGATAGAGGGCGTAGACGTAGAAGGTAATCCTGTAAACAAACTGTTTGAAACTGTAGAAGCAGCAATAACTTATTCAGATGGAACTACCGCACAATTAAGAAGTGACCTTGAGGTTTTAGGTAGAAGCTACGAAAAAAGTATACAGGGTTTGATTTTGGGCGGAGACGAAAAGTTTTCTCACTTGGATGAGGGTTCTAAGACAGAACTAGGAGAGGCTTTTGAGTCACTGTCAAAACACAACATATCAAGGGTAGACAACTCCAGTATAGTGGCTATAAGAGATGAAGCAACTCGAACTTCTGACTTACTTGCTACGACTATTGCTGAAAAAAGTAACCAGATTGCTCGTAAGTTACCAACCCAGAATGAAGTCAATGCAAAAGTTGGTGGTACAATTGAAAAGGGAACCATCTTCAAACCCTCACGGGATGAGGCCAGACCAAGCGACATTCAAACAGCGGGGGATGCTCTTGCTGCCCTAACTGAAAATGCAAACGTAAGAGAAAAGAACTTAGCCGCTGCTCCTTTCCGTCAGCTTGATAACTCTATCTTTTACACAGTCGATGGAAAAATGGTAAGCAAGCAGGGTGCATCAACAGATGCTGGTCCTGTTGTGGATGCGATGTTTGAACTTCTTGGTAAAGAGGAAGGAGTTATGATCCTTCGTCAAATGGGGGGAACAACTCTTTCATCTACTAATACAAACAGGATGTTTGAGTTCCTTAACACTGCAGCCGGATCGTTTCTGGATGATACTGCTCAGAGATTGGGTAGAAATGTAGACGAACTTAGAGATGAAGCTTTAGCAAGTGCAGGAGCATCTCGTGATAAGGGTATACCTATAGACTTGTTTGTTGCTCAACAGATTAGAAAAGACGCTGCTGCAGAAGGAGTAGAGCTTGGGGTACTACCCATCAACTACCAGCAAGTAAGAGAACTGTCTACTGCTTTAAAGGAGATAGAGTTTAAGGCACCAGACTCTGCTAAGTTAGCTTACGCTAAACTAGCTGTTGTTTCTGACAACCTTATGGATACTTTTGAAGTACAGACAGAGTCAGGAATGAGGGTTCCAGTAGGGCAGTTGTTTATTAAACAGGAAGATGGTAAACTTAAGTCTACCCAAGCTGTCCTTGCAGAAGGTAACGAACTGTGGTCGGACTACAAGACACGGTTTTACAACGATGAAAACTTGGGTAAATGGCTAGGGTGGAGGGATAGAAACGCTAGGTTACCTAGAAATATATCTCCTGACAATCCGCTGGGTATAGACTACGGGGCTAACAAACCTACTAGCTGGCTAGACTTTGAAAGCATCTCCAACATGAAAGATGCACAAAAGAAAAAAATTACAAGCTCTTTATCGGAATCGTTGGGAGTCCTGCAGCCTAATGGTACTCGCAGAATAGACTTAAGAACTGCTGACGGACAGGCTATAAAAACAACACTGGAAGCTCACGCAAGAGAGTGGATGCAGGAAACTGTACTGAGCGGAAAAAACATCGACTTTAATGAGTTTCGTAGAAAAGCAAACAGCTTACAAGATACTTTTGTCGGGGTAGATGCTGACGGTAATAAAGCAAGAATACTGAACATTGATAGTGTTATGAGGGATGTCTTTCCTGACTTTGGACCAGATACAATAGACAAAAAGTACTACGATGCAGGTGTAGAACAGTTAAATACTTTTGCATCAGGGGAAGTGGCTAGAGTAAAAAAAGAAGCTGACAAAATTATAAAGGGCTTTGACGAAACGACAAAGTACCTACAAGGCAATTCTCGCACAAAGCTTGACTCTAAAAATGTTGCTTCCACGTTAATATCAGGTGGTATAGGGCGAATTAACGATGTTAAGGCTCACCTTAAAAAGGCAGGAAGAAACGACGAAGAAGTAAACTCAATCCTAGCTTCTTTACTAACTCAAGAAATAAACAGAAAAGCATTTAAGCCTACTGGAGTGCATCAGCTTGACCCCTCTGACAGCAACGTTTTAATTCCAGAGCTTGACTTGGATCAGGAAGGTCTTAAGAACTTTATGGGATTTAACGATCCTACAACCAGAGAAGCTGTTATAAGTATCATTGGGGAAAGAACTTACAAAACATACGAAAACATAATTAACTTTACAGCAAACCAAACTGTTGGGGCATCTGCCAATATAAATCTAACAGGTATACCCCGAAAGTTTTCCGTAGAAAGCTACATCAGTAGGTTCTACGCCGTTAACAGGGGCGTAGTTAGCTTTCGGTATGTGGGTACAGAGGCTATACTACAGCAGATGAGGCGAAGAAACATGAGTGTTTTAACCGCTGCTTTGACCAGCCCTAAAGTTGGAACGCTAATAGCAGAGATGATTGAAACCGGAAAGCCTCTTCCGGCAAATAAAGAACGACAGTTATTTGAAATGCTTGTTGTTGCTGTAGAAAGATTCGACAACATAAACAGTGCTGTATCCAGTGGTGATAAATCCGTAAGTATAGTGAGTGATTTTGGACACTCGTTTGAATACACACAAATACGTCAAAAACTAATAGCTGAACAATAACTATAAACAAAAGGTGTTATAATGAAAACATACAACAACGGTCCTCGTAAGGGAATGATGTACGGTGGCATGTCCCGTCGTAAACCAATGATGTACGGTGGAATGACAAAACCCCGCAAGAAAGCTCAAGCGGGGGGAATGATGTCGTCTACTCAGCCCCAACAAAACATGATGCAAAATCAGTCTATGTCAAAGCCTATAACTCAAATGAAAATGGGTGGGGGGCTTAAGATGGTAAAGAACTCTGCAGGGAATATGGTTCCGTTTTACGCTGCAGATGGTAAGGGAAAAAGCTAGATATAGTTTCTGGACTTTTCTATCATTTCATCTCCCATAGAACGTAGATACCTTAAAAGGGATGCGGTTGAATGTGACCCATCCCACTGGGGAAGACCATTTACCATTGCAGATTCAAACTGCTCTGGCTTTACTCCTTCCCAAGTCAACTCGACTGTACCGTTTTGTTTTAACTTAGCCTGAAATGTAAACAGGTTAGCCTCTGTTTTTTTATTAGACATTAATCTGCTCTAGTTCCTGTATTGCTAGATTGTAACAATCAGCTTTAAATACAAAGCCGTTGCTGGGATCTACGTCTCCCACTTTGTAACGGGTTGCTTTTTTGTAGAAGGTTTGTTTTGGTATTTCACCAAGAATCCAAGCCTTACTGTGATCTGTAAGGATACGCACAAAGACGTAGCTGTCGCAGTCCTGTTTGGTTCCGTGTGCAGATACAGAACAGTCATAGTTAGGTGAGGGAGTTGTGTTACATCGTTTGGTCTTTACGTCCACCCGTTTGTTTCCAACTGTTAAGTCAAAGTCTTTGTTGTTAGCGTCACTGCCCCCAACGTAATCTTTAACAACCACCTCACCAATAGCTCCAACCACATTACTAAGACTACCAGTTATGCTGCCCTGTAGATTACCTACAGAGGCAGCTTTCTTTTTGGCACGAGATATTATATCAGGCGTTATTTTGATTTGTATCACTGTTTCTTTCCTTAAGACTTTTGGCTAACGAAGATAAAAAAGTAGATTGTGATGCCTTGAGTTGAGTCAATCTAAAGTTTAGTTTGTCTATTTGATCTCTTACATCTCGTACTTGCATAACAGTGTATTGATCTACGTGTCCCATGTCATCAACATTGTACTCTACTTCATCTACAATTACTACATTATTCTTATCTGTCATTGTCCTCTTCCTTTGGTAAATACACCATTACAAATGAATTACAAGTTGGGCAACTTAGGTTGGTTTCCATGATAAACTCATCTGAGTCCGAATCATGGTCCCCACCCCAAATTAACTTAGTATTACAGTGCCAGCAATTCATGCTGCTGTCAAGTCTACAACTTCACAAACCCCTGCAGTACAGGCAAGTTCACGAGAGCCGCTAGTGTTATCTTCCTTTTCAAACTCTGTCAGTTTGTTCCAGTCAATGTGTACCACTTCCATGCGCTGCTTCCATTCTAGGTACTCGTCAGGCTCTATGTCCTGATAGGGTGCCTGTTGGTAAGTGTGGTCACTGTGAGGAAGGAAAGAAACCCCTGACGCTACATCAAAGTTCTCGTACACCCACGCTCCTACGTCCATCCACTCCTCTTCCTTTACGGACACAGTAATGGATGGTTTGTGTTCGCACCAGTGTACAGCGTAAGTCTTCCACAACTCTAGCTGTTCTATAGCTGTAGTTTGTGTACGGGTAACAGCTCCTTTAGGAGACTTCATAGGAAAGCTGAAGACTGTTACATTGTCCGGCTTCATTACATCTCGTTCAGCAGGTACACCACTATCTACAAGAAACTGTGTCAGGGGGTCGTTGTTATCACCACGAACAGTACGAATGAAGTAGTCGTTGTGTCGTGCGTGTATACCACTAGCAGAGTCCGTAAGTTGTGAAACAGTTCCGCTAGGCTTGACGCAGGTAATTGCTGCGCTAATAGGTACACCAAGTAGCTCTGCATACTCACGGTTTGTTTCCACCGCTACCTCACGCATTTCCTGCAACCATAGTTTACTGTCAACATTCTTTGACAATACAGGGTGATCCATGATGCCTGTTAAAGAAACCCCAAGTAGTCTTTCCTCTTCTGTGTTATCCTTCCATATCTTTCGTAGGTACTTAAAGTCTGTAAGGGTAGACTGCATAGTCCCAAGAATAGTAGCCATACGAACCTTTTGCTTAAGAGACTCTAGGGTATCGTTCTCACGAACAACTACCTCTGACAAATTACAAAATTGATACGGTCGTAAAATTATCTCACTGCAAGGGTTTGTACCGAACTGTATGTAATCCATAGGAAAAACAGGAGTTTCTTTATACGAAACCATGCGTCTTCCATTTTTAGATGCTTGTTTTATTGCTGCTTCCCTGTTAAACATGCCTCGCTCACCAGACTTGCTGTCGTAGAGGGCAAGCCACTCACGCATGAACGTACCCATCTCAGGCTTTGCTTTGTAGGCAACAGAGTTGTTTGCCAATGCACGTTGCCCCTCTGTTTCCCACCACTGTCCAGCTTTGGCGTGACGCATCTGATCGTCACTAAGATTAGATAGGCTAATTAACGCTGATCGACGAACGCCCCCCACAACGACTACCTCGCCCACCTTACACATAAGGTCGTGGCATTCAATAGGAAACAACCTACGTCCAGCAGCCTTCTTAAATACTTCTATTGTAAAGTTAAACAGATCAATCAGCGGCTGGGGTCCACTAGCTCTGCCTCCCATAACCTTCAGCCTTGCACCCGACGGACGAATACCAGATGTATCCCACGAAGGAACTTGTCCTGCATAAAGCAGCGCAACCAACTCACGGTAAGATTTTGCCCATCCGGGCTTGCTATCGGCTACATTAATTACAGTACTAGAATTGCTAAAATTATCAGATACGATGGGTAACTTGTCAACATTTTCTCTCTCAACACTAAACCCAACACCAGTGCCACACATTAGTATGTACATGCACTCATCAAACGAACGAGGGCTGTCAACTGGAATGTAACTACAGTTGTACCCACATATATTATCACGAGACAACGCTGGCCCTGAAGTCATCATTGCTCTCATAGATGGCATAACCTGAAGACTAAGAACAGCCTCACGAACTTCACCTAAATCAACTCTTACGTTACACTTGTCTTCAACATGACTTTGCATAAAGTCCATATAACGATCTACAGTTTCGTCCCAATTTTCACGCCGTTGTTCTTCGTCAATCCAACGGGCATACCGTGACTTGTGAATGAACTGCTGATATGATGTAGGCAACATGTTGTTCATGTTCTTACTCTCCTTTAATTTCGATTAGTTTGGTCAGGTACCACTGTGCTTTTTTAAGGTCTTCGATTCCGTTTTTGTATCGGTATCTCCAGATGTATTTTGTAATGTTTCCTTGCAGGTAGTATTCAAAGCCGTCGCCTGTCGCCGCTTGGATCGCGTCAATGCACTCGATACCTGCTTGATTATAGTGTGGCGGTTTGTTAACGACATCTTCGTCTCTCAATCTTTTTACCATGTACTCTTCGTGTTTCATTGTGTCTTTCCAAAATTAACTTTTATAATGTTGTCACAAAATTGATTCTTTAAGTCTTCTTCAACCTCCTCAATCATAGCCTCTGCAGAAATCTTGAATTGTATTGCAGCAGCCCCTTGATCGTACACCTCTTCCAGATCTTCTCTGACTATCTCCATTATACCCTCTTGTATAATCATAGCAGGATTGTAGTCTGAATCATCTTCGTAAGTTTTATCTGTTGTGTCGTAGGCTGTCAAAGTAAAGTTCTCTTCATCCAGAGGTTTAAGTATGATGTAATACCTGTCTGGTAAAAGGGACATTGCTTCCACCTGCTTCTGCAGGTCTATATCATCGTCTGTCATTTTTTTACCCACTCCATAGGAATAGACCCTTCAGCCCACTCAAAGTTATATCTTGTACACCAAGCAGCATACGTTGTCTTGCTTCCCTTGTAAATCTTATTCTTAACATTCATAAAGACAAACCTTATGTCTAGTTCAGGATGTTGTTTCTTCATTAGTATCATCTTAACCCTGTCCCCTTTATCTAGGTAGCCTTTTGCCTCAACATAAATGTTTGTTTCGGGGAAGTAAAAATCGGGAGTGTAGTGTCGAGGGGCAGGTATGTATTCAAACTTATCCTGCTCGTAAAAGAACTTTACGTTTTTAGATGTGAGAGTACGAGCTAAGTTAAGTTCAAACTTAGACCTGTATTTTACTTTATTATTCAAAAGGTTATCCCTATCGACACTAACCTTTTTTCTAGGTACCCTGCCAGTTTCGGGGAATACTTTTCTATGTTGGTAAGTTCTTTTGTCAAGGGGTGCATAGGCACACATACATAAGCTCCTGCAAATGACTTTCTACTTATGAGTTGTAGTTCAGACTCAACTTTTTTTATGTCTCTAGCTTCTGTGTCTGAAGTTAAGTACCCGTCATTACTATAGTTGTTAACAAGAGTAAGGGGGAGTCCTTTTTGATGTAACCTAAGACGGGTTACTCTTCTCTCTCCCCCTGCTCCGTTGTGTGATTCAATAAACATGTGACTAAGATCACTGTTTAATTCCATGAGTTCCACCTCATAATCTTTCACAAATAGGTACGCCATCTTTACATTTCTTTCGTTTTAAGTTTGTCGTACCACACTAGTGGTGGATTTTTTGCTTTAGAAGTAACTTTACCATGTAAGATAGCGTTAGGCCAGCAGTGCGATCTGTACCCACACAGATTACATTGTCTAGGTAAAACTTTATTACCTGTTTTTATTACTTCTCCACTACGTTTGTACGTTTCAAACTCTGACTTAAATGCCACAAAGGGTTCTACGTCTGGGTCAGTAAGAAATTTAACCCGTGCCTCTGCATCTTTTAAATAGGCTTCTTTATCATCTTGCGCCCAATCCGGCACTTCAACAATAGCCACCATACCACTAGACTTGTTAACAACGATCCATCCCCCAAACGGTAAGCCTGTAGCTTCCGCATAAAGAAACCCCTGCATAACATAGCCAAAGGGATCATCTTCTTTTAGTTTGTCGTAGCCGCCATTCATTCCCGTAAACTTGTAATTAAATGCCCAGTCACTTGCAGACTTAACATCCCATACTTTTTCTACACCCAACTCATCTCTTATGATAACGTCAAGTGTTCCGTTTACTAATGTATCACCTACTTGTAACTGAACGGCCTTTTGAAAATCAACTATGTCAATACCCGCTTCCTTCATAACAAGCATAAGTATCGACTCAGTTAAATCACCAAACATAAATCGGAACAGAGTGTTGTACTCCATGTCTTCCTTGTAACCCTTCTTGTCCAACACCTGTTGGCAAAGAGGACGACCAAGCCCTGACATACGAATACGAAATGAACCCCGTTCACGAGTGAGTTGTCGTTCTGCTGATTCAGAACATTCTTGAGCAAAGTCTTTAACTGCTTGCGGGGAGATAGAAGTCTCCCCCCGCAAAGCTTTACTCATGTGATCCTGTATTTTAAGCAGCGTTAGCATTATCAAAGTCCGATGCTAAGTCGATGTCATCATCGTCAGCAACGAGCTTTGCCGCTTCACGGTGTTGGTTCATAACGTTATTGTTATGACCCTTTACAGTTTCGGCAAACATAGTCATAAGACTCTTGTCTTCTTCTGTAATAGCTACTTCACTTTCTAAAGCAGGAACAGGAGTCCAGTAAGTTACGCTACCATTCTTATGCTTGTGAGTGGTCAACGAAACAAGGCACTTCTGCATCAGTTTCTTTTGCTTAGATAGGCTGTCAATAAAGTCAGAGATAGGCTTGAACCCTGACCTCTTGAAGTAAGCAACTACAGGTTGATCAACAACCTCACTAGCTACACCCTCTGCGTTTTTAAACGTACCGCTAATTTTTGCGTAGATTACTTGATTACAAACAACTGCACGAGAGTTTAGATAATCTAAGTCATCTTTAGCTAGGCGGTCTTCTTCGTCACGAGTCAATCTTCCACACTTGTTACCACCTACGGTATCTGGAAACATCCCAGAAAGAGTGGGCTTCTGTACCGACTTGGATGAGAAACTACCTGCCTCTTGATCCCACACACTGTACTCAAAGGTACGAAGTATTGGGCGTAAAGAAACTTTATCCGAATAAATAAAGCGTCCGTCTAAGTACATCTTCCATGTGCCTCGACTTAGGGATATACCATCCTCTGTCTCTGCATCGTAGTTGATGTTTAGTCTAGGCAAGCCAACCTGACGGTTTGAGTTACCGCCCTGACCACTTGCTTCCATTAGTGCTTCAACATTGTCGTCATTAAATGCTGATACAATCTTGTCCATGTCGTCTAATTCCATTACGTCTGTCCCTGTATCCATGATTTTTCATGCTCCTGTTGTTAGGGGTGTAGATTGATATTACAGATCTACTACTTCAGTGTCAAGCCAATTCTTACCTATTTTTAATTCTATTTCAACAGGCATGTCATACTCAACACCATATCTGTTTAGTGTCTCTGTAGGTAGTGAAAGCATAGTGTATTCTAATAGCTTGATACAAGCGTCTTTTTCATCAGGGTGTACATCCAGCACGATAGAATCGTGTACCGTGTTACAAATAACTGACTTAAGATTTCTACTTCTCATCATCCTGCTTAAGCTAACTAATGCAGTTGGCAGCAGGTCAGCGGTAGCAAAACCCTGTACAGGATAGTTGCATATTGCTGTACGATTTGTGGCTGTACCCCACTCTGTCCACCGCGCAGATGGAAAGGCGTACTGCCTACCGCTTGGAAGGGTGATTAGCTTCGTTTTAACGGCCTCTCGCTGGAGCTTCTCGTGCCAAGCGGTAACTCCTTCATACTTCTCCTTAAAGGCTCTGTAGTAGCGTTGTTGGGCTGTTGTTCCGGTGGTGCCGCCGTATAAAGGTTTGAAGGTATGTGCCTTCGCTTCTTGTCGGCTGCATCCGATAATACTGGCAGTATAATTGTGAACATCTGTACCCTCACTTACATCAACATAAGCTTGGCTATCCTTTGCAAGAAAACCAGCTACTCTAAACTCTAATTGCGAGTAATCCCCTTCAAGTATAAAACCACCCTCGAAGCGG
>TARA_R110000772_G_scaffold9921_6_pt1 | contig 10965 bp, 19 predicted proteins | sample TARA_R110000772 | Tara Oceans TARA_R110000772 (sample SAMEA4397948) | marine metagenome | biome: Polar Biome; feature: [SRF] surface water layer (ENVO:00010504); material: water (ENVO:00002006), including particulate matter (ENVO:01000060) such as... | depth 5 m | reverse complement strand
GCAACATGGGGTCACTCAACAGCATATTGATTGCTTAAAAGATGCTGCTGATCGGGCTCGTGCTGACCTAGCAAAAATGAAAAACGAAATAAGCATAACAAATAACACGACAACCGAATTAGTCGGTTGACAAATATAAATATCTATGCTATAATATAATAGTATAAGTTAAACAATAGTTAAACACACACACACATAGGAGAACTAAAATGAACGATATGACAAAACAATTTGAGCAATTTACTAACATGCTCAAGGCAGTAACACCACAGGTTACGCCAAACAAAAATGGCTATGAAATCCGTACCAAAGTATTAGAGTTTGCACAAAATCAAACTTGGCAGGACTATCATGCTAAGTTTGCAGGATACGAAACAACAGTTACCAAGGAAGGTGACGAACTAGTTACTAAGGTAGAAATGCCCGAAGTACCAGGCGCTGATTCTGTATTAGAAACTGCGCAAAAGTTTTATGATTTTGTAAGCGGCAAGAAATCCTAATAATCAGATTATATAATATTTGAAAGGACTCCTTTATGGAGTCCTTTTTTATCTAATAAATATTATTACACTCTGAAAGGTATAACATGGATCTCAAAGATCATTTTTTAATAAGTTTACCAAGACAAACCAGCCATCAATTTTCTAAGAGCGTGGTGTATATTGCTGATCACGACGATGTTACTGGATCTAATGGCTGGATAGTCAACAAACAAATTGAAGATGGGATAGCGCAAAATCTGAGAACTAGTATGGGATTAACAAAGCATCTGCCATTATACTTCGGAGGACCTGTTAATACTAATTCAGCAGTAATATTACATAGCGCGGATTTACATTTACCAGATACTATTAAGTTGAATGACGAATTAAGTATGACACGCAATAGGCGAGTTATTAATTTGTTTAATACTGGAAACTTTCCTAATTACTGGAAAATAATTATTGGCATGAGTAACTGGTCGCCTACTCAATTAACCAGCGAATTTGCTCTTACTGGAAACAGCGCTTGGACATCTACTAGTTACACAGATGAACTGATGTGGGGAACAAGTCCGAAAGATCAATGGAATGTTGGAATAAATTCGAGCGTAATAGAACAAATTGACACACTGTTAGCGTCTACCTTTATTGATTAAATTAAATAGTTCAGGATTATAATCTTCTAGGCGTTGATTTCTAGTTTTATCAAATAAATTATTCATGTGGTGAAACTCAATATACCAATCAATAGTAGACAGTGTTTTTTCTTCACTATCATTCATGTAATTTTTGATAATTCGGATATGTTCTTTTATAAATTCAAATTTTGGATCAATTATCCATTTATCTAGTTTAATATTCATATCAGATATGATTTCATTTGGAATATTGAACAGTGAATATGAGATTGGTGAAACTAATCTTATAGGATTGGATATTCGGATGACATCGCTGTATTCTTTCATGAAAGAATATAATTCATCTAGTTTATTAATATTTAAAAGTTGCGGAACATAAATGAATGATAACGAAATATTTTTCATAGAACTTTTTTTAAGCGTCACCAGTTTATTTAAATGATTAATAAATTCTTCCCAGTTACTACCAGACCTAATGTATTCGTTTAATTTACCAAACCCGTCAATACTTAAAGTCAGATCCAAACAATATAAATGTTTTGCTAAATCTAAAAACTCATCTGTTAAAAATGTCATCATGTTTGTATTCAGTGATATTGTTACTTCGTGTAATCTTTTTAAATCTTTGAGTTTTTTCATTGCCTCGATTATTTGTGGTTGGTGTAATAATGGTTCACCACCCAAGAATCTTAACATTTTTACAGACTTTGCGTTATCATCTGTTAATGTCCATCCGCTTTCTTGTTTTTTAAAAACTTCTCTAGTCCAGTCAAATGGGTGATTTTCGCCATACAATAAGTCATCTTTAATCAATTTACTTGACCTACTGCTATCACACATTCTACATTTTAAATTGCAAATATTGCTTAGATCAACTTCTTCATATGTTAATTCAGGAGAAATAAAATCAATATCAATGAAATCAAAAGAAGATATTCTGGGTGCTACTCCGCCATTCTTATCTATATCAACACACGATTTACATCCTTTTGGTATTTCATTTCTCGACATTTGTTTACGCAAATCTTCCGCAAATTCACTGTTCCAATATTCTGTGTGATTAATATTAGGTTTCAAGTCATATTGCCAATTACAACAAGGCATAGAGTTTCCACTCGTTAATGTAACACGATGATAAAATGGAAAAGAACAATATGGGGAATTTAACATATAAATATTTATATGTATGGGGATTTTATTAAATGACAAAAATATGGATATACGGAGATAGTTTTGTGGATTCATGTTATCCAGATAGCATACACAATAAGTATTCTTGGACAGAATTACTTAGTAAAACATACAATGTTACTAACAGTGGCATGACTGGAGCAGGACAGGATTCACAGTTTGAAAAACTTTTATCACATGTAACCAAAAACGATACATCGAATGATATTCTGATTTTCGTTGCTCCTGCTAGAGAAAGATTTAATTTTAGTTTTCTCAAATCCGAAGGACATCAACACAGTCTTCATTTTTTAGAAAATCCTAATAATACATATACTAAAGAACAAATTGAATTCGTTAAACGGTTTTATTATTATTATGTTACAGAATCAAACTTAATAGTTCATGCTACAAAAAATGTGTTATCAGTTTCTAGTCTGAGTAATAAATTTAAAAAAACATTATACTGGCCAACTGGGAAAGTTGATTATGAAGAATTATACAAGGAGTTGTATAATCATGATAATTTTGTTTTTATGGAACCTGATTTGTTTCAAATTTCTATAGCAGAAAATACATGGAAACCCGGGGATGGAAAAGATAACAGAGCATGTCATTTAAGTATTGAAAATAATAAAATAATGGCAAGTATGATAATAGATTGGATTGAAAATAACACTCCGATTAATACTTCAAGATTTATTAGTTGTTAGCGCCTATTTTCATTGATTAAATTAAATAGTAGTATGACACAAGAAGAACTTAAAAAAGTAAACAAGATGTTCTACGCAGTAAAAGGACATTTGTTTCCAATAGAATACAGTGAAAACGAGATGCGCATTGTATATGAATCCTACTTTAATCGTATGTGGGGAAATGACGAGTTTTACATTCATGTAGAAGACTTCGACGCAGTGTGGGATAGTAGAACTACGTGGCTTCCTGATGAAGAAAATATGTCAAAATTGTTCATTTAGGTTACGATTAATGTTGACATGACAATAAATCTATGCTATAACTAAAGAGTAATGTTGAAGCAATTTGATATGGTAGACCCATTGGCAATCGTGCCTGTAGAAGACGAGAAAATCAATGAAAATGAGATCGACGAAAATGAAAATTCCGGCTAACTGGACAGATAAATATGACAGGCGATAATAGTCTTAAACCGCAGTTTGTTGACCCATATCATGGGCAACAAACTCGGCCACATCCTGCTAAATTTTCTAAACAACTGATCCCACATATGAGGGAATTGATCCCCTCATATGTCACTGTTCTGTGTGATCCCATGGCAGGTGTCGGGAAAATTGATCAATTAGGCGACGATTTTACGTATCATTTAAACGAACTTGAACCAGAGTGGGCCAATCAAATAAACCCAAAACATACGATTACTATCGGTGATGCATGTGATTATATGCTGCCAGAAAATTGCATGGTGGTGACCTCGCCTCCATATGGCAACCGCATGGCAGATTATTTTGTGTCACCTACTCGCCCTGAGAGTATGAAGGGCCGATATGCAGGCGCACTAGGCCATAAATTAAGTGATGGGAGCGCCGCCGCGATGAAGTTCGGCAACAAGTACCAAGAAACTATGACTACATGTTACGAGCATATATTTGCCCAGATGCAAACAGATCAAATGTTCTTATTGAATATTTCTAACTTTATTTCGCTATACAAGGAAGTAAATGTATGTGGGTTTTATCTTGACATGTTTACCAGAAATGGGTATACACTAGATAACATGACACCTGTAACCACGCCAAGAAATACATATGGAGCAAATGGTAGCCTTAGAGTGGCCCATGAAGCACTTATGCTTTGGCGCAAATTATAAGGTGAATATTATGAAAATACCGACTAACTGGACATTTGATAATACGGACGTGGCTGCTAATTTTGACAGTCACGTCCGTGAACAACTGCCATGGTATGATATTGTGAGCAACGCGATTGCTCAGATAGGCAACCACTATATTCCCGAAAATGGTGTCGTGTATGATATCGGTGCCAGTTCTGGTAATATTGAAAAAGTGCTACTGAGCACCCTTTCAGACAGGGACGTAACATTTATTCCAATTGAAAAAAGTCCTGAAATGGTTGCGACCTACACGGGATCATATAACGTCTTGGCTATGGACGCTACCGACGTTGAATATGAACCGTTTGACTTTGCGGTCTGTTTCCTTAGCATGATGTTCATATCACCACATAAACGAATTGCCTTGATGGATGCTCTAATGCATAATCTCAGGGATGGTGGCGCGATAGTCATAGTGGAGAAGACTGTTCCAGTGGGTGGTTACGCATCTACTGTTCTTTCAAGATTGACGTTAAAAGAAAAGCTAAACAACGGCGCAAGTCCCGAAGACATCATTAATAAAGAATTGTCTTTATCCGGTGTCCAGCGGCCCATTGATTCAGACAAGCTTTTTGAAAATTACAAACATACTGAATTTTTCCGATACGGTGAGTTCGGTGGCTACATAGTGGAAAACAAATGACATTAAAAGTTTTTGATATTTTTAGCGGTAGTGGTGGCTACAGCCTTGGCTTCGAACAAGCTGGCATGGAAACTGTTGCATTCTGTGAATATGAGGACTATGCCAAAAAAGTCTTGGACAAACATTGGCCTGACATTCCCGTGTATGATGATGTGCGATCTGTGACAGGAGCCATGCTGAAAGATGATGGTGTCGAATTTGATGTTATTTGCGGAGGATTCCCGTGTCAAGATATATCCATTGCAGGTAAAAATAAAGGATTGCTCGACGGCGAACGTTCGGGCTTATGGCGTGAATTCAGGAGATTGATAGATGAAACCAGACCAAAATACGCAGTCATTGAAAACGTCAGTGCACTCTTGTCACGAGGACTTGACATCATTTTGCAAGACCTTGCCGAAATCGGGTACGATGCGACTTGGACGATGCTCGACAGCCAATACTTTGGCGTCCCCCAACGCAGACGTAGAGTTTACATTCTTGCCGTCCGTGACGGAATCCCTGAAGACGCCGATATTTTCAGATTTGTCGAGCGTAGTGATGCCACAGTCAAACAGCAAACTGTACATATCGAACAGAGCAGGGACTGGAATTTTGAACAGACAGAAGAAGGGGGGTATCCCTTTGCCTACTTTACTCGACAGCGCAGTGACCAGTTTGGTTGCAAAGGGGTAGCTTCAACTATCATGAAGCGCGATTACAAAGACTTTACTGATCTGATCTTGGACAGTGACGGTCTCCGCAAATTGGCAGTCACCGAACGATTGGCCTTGCAAGGATACGATACAAATTTCTTTGACGGATGCGAGTTGACAAATACACAATCGTATATGTTGAATGGTATGAGTATTCCTGTAGTGAAATGGTTGGGCGAACAGATTGTGCATTTTGACCAATCGGTGGAGTCTGGGCAAATAGATACAGCGTATGAAAAACCTGTAGAGGTCAATCAATTTTCTAAGTTCTTTGACACAATTATGTAAGTATAGAATAGCCTTTATGGCTCTTCTTACGTCCTACACATTGAGCGTGAAAACTATTATAGTTAAGCCATTTAGACTCACACCAAGTCTTTAGGGCTTTAATTGTCTCTTTTGTTCCGTCTGGAGCACTACAGTAAACTCTTTAGCCGCAGGATTTTTAGCACCTTTACGGATGCCTGATGAAGAAAATATGTCAAAATTGTTCATTTAGGTTACGATTAATGTTGACATGACAATAAATCTATGCTATAAATAAAGAGTAACGTTGAAGCAATTCAAACGCTATACAGGACCCGGGGGCGGTACCCGGCGACTCCACCACAAACACATTAGGTTTGAAATATAACCTCTCTTTCCCGAGATGATAACTCGATATAGAGGACCTAGAAATAGGGTAAAGAATAAGAGTGCTAGTGTGTTTTTGATGGGGTCGAAACAGGATCGACTGGTAGTTAATAGAGTTAGTGGAGTTATCCGGATCTAAGCACGGTTATCGCGAAGAAACTTTCTAAATGCAAACGCAAATAGAGCGCCAGAAATGGCATTAGCTGCCTAATTAGGTAAGTGGGGGTTTTGTAACTTGAACCTAGCAACAGAATCAAGTTACAACAATCACCAGCATAGAGTTATTAATATGATTAAACAATATATAAGAAGTTTCAAAGACTTTCCAGTCGAGGGAGTTGACTTCAAAGACACCGCCAGTCTGTGTGCAAGCGCTGAAGGTTTCGAAATGACAAATCGCTATCTTTATCTCAAACTATTAAAATATATGCCATGTGATAAGATTATTGGTATCGACGCAAGAGGGTTTCCATTTGCTGCGGTATTTGCCCATCTTACAAAACATCCATTAATTCTAGCTCGAAAAGCAGGTAAGTTACCTGGTCCGACTGTCGGCAAGGAGTTTGAACTAGAATACGGCACAGCATCATTAGAAATACAGGCTGATGTTATTACACGAGGCGACCGAGTTATAATCTTTGATGATTTAATGGCAACAGGCGGAACAATGAATGCTGCTATAGATATTGTAGAACAAATGGACGCAGAGGTTATTGCTGTTGCGTGTGTGATGGATCTAACATTCTTGCCAGGTTCACAAACTATCAGAGATCGCAATATACCATTCTACGCTCCAGTGGAGTATTAAATGAACTGGATGCAAATCGACGCAATGATTTATCGCATGATGGCACGGCATGATAATATCAACGATGTATTCAAGGAAGCTATGACGCATTTCAAGTGGTCTCTTGGGCAGGCAGAATCTGCTATCTTACCCATTCATTCCAGATTTCCGACACTATTAGACAGTGATGCGAGTCCGCCATCTATTAAGAAGAAGACAGTTAAAACTAAGGTTAAGGCAAAATCTAAAACTGTAGAAGAGAAACCAGTCAAAGCACCTAAGAAGCCTAAAACTAAACCAAAAACAAAAAGTTGACAAATACTGATAATTATGATATATTAGTATTAACAAGGAGACATATATGACAAAATCACTCGACGATTCTTTATTTGAAACAGATAAATCATTGGAAGAATCACCAGAAGTAGAATGGCGCGGCATGCCAGAATTTAATCAGCCAGACAACGCAGCGTTTCGTCAGATTATCATATCCTTTGATGATCAAGACGGAGTTGACCAGTTTGAGGCACTTCTTGGAGCAAACATTACAGCGAAGACGAAATCACTATGGTTTCCGCATCGTGACAAAAACAATGTAGTAGATTTGTTTTACTTTGATGCGGATGACACCGATGAGTAATCCACAGTTTCCGCTGTATATTCCAACCAAGAAACGAGCCGATAGCAGATTTACAAGTCGTGCTTTAGACTTTATGCGAGTGTCACATTATCTTGTGGTAGAAGACACAGACTATGATAATTACGCACGTTCTATTCATGATTGGGAAACGGAGACTGGGCTAAAATCTAGCGCAAAAATACTTGTACTTGACCAGCAATACAAGCGTGATTATGAATTGCTTGATGATCTAGGATTAACTCGCAGTACTGGACCTGGACCTGCTAGGAACTTTGCTTGGGATCATTCTATCGCTAACGGTCATTCTTGGCACTGGGTCATGGATGATAATATTAAAAACTTTCTACGATTGAATAACAATCTTAAAATCAAAATGGCTGACGGCACCTGCTTTCGTGTGATGGAAGACTTTGTGTTACGTTATTCAAATGTAACTATGGCTGGACCAAACTATCGGTCATTCGCATCACAGAACGCAGCAATGCCGCCTTATGTGAAGAACACTCGGATTTATAGTTGTAATCTTATTAAGAATTCAACACCATTTAGATGGAGAGGCAGATACAATGAAGACACTATTCTGAGTCTGGACATGCTAACTGCTGGACTATGTACTGTACAGTTCAACGCATTCTTACAGGACAAGATGCGAACTCAACTACTTGGTGGAGGCAACTCAGCAGAATTTTACTTTGATGAAGGCACAGCACCTAAATCTAGAATGTTGAAAAATGTATATCCAGAATATACTGATCTAGTATGGAAGTTTGGGCGTGAACATCATCACGTAAACTATATACCGTTTAAGCGTAATCTATTAAAAAGAATTGATGGATATAAAGTTGATAACAAAATTAATAATTACGGTATGAAACTCGACACAATATCACCAGACACACCTGGTAGAATTTAAACAAAAAGGAAAATAAATGACTAAAGACGACGACAGCATTGGTAACCTAGAAATCTCATTTCGTGTATTGGGCAATGAGATAGTGGGAATACGAATGACAGTAGATGATTTTAAAATCAAATGGCTCGTATATGGATTAGTAACTATTGTCGCTCTTGGATGGGCAGCAAGTGAGTTCGGACCTCCACTATTAAATATGGTATCATAATACAATCATAACACAGAACGACTCTGGTGTTGTATTTTAACAACAACAGATAACATTAATCACCCATACTGACAAATTTCATATATAAATGACATTTTAAGTATAACTAATAGAGCATGTATATGACATGTAAAAAGGAAAATCAGAAAATGAACAATAAATTTATCTCAGCAATTGCTGTTATTTTTACGGCTGGCGCAGTGAACGCAGCAGACGTAACAGGCGAAATCGAAATCGTTGCTAATGACGAAGGCGATGTAGTCAACGAGATTACACTAGACTTTACTGCCGATGGTGGCATTGCTACTGCTGGTATCGAAATGGACGAAACTGGTATTAATGGTTACAACATCGGTACTACTGTAAGTGGAGTTACTCTAAGCTATGGTGATCAAGGTGACATCATGACAGGAGGCGGACTTAATGTAGTTGGTGGCACCACACTTGCTGATCCAACAAGTGCAGATGTTAGCTTGATTGCTAGTGTTGGTGATGCACAAATTCTTGTCGGCTTTGCTGATGGTATTACCACAGTCAACAATCTTCAACTTGGTTACTCAGTTGGCGTAGTTGACGCAACATTGGATTATAATGTAGACAGTACATATATCACATTGGTTGGTTCAGCTGGCTATGAAGTTGCTGGTGTTGCCGGCAACGCAATCGTTAGTTTTGATGACAGTGACAACAACATTGCATATGAAGTAAGTGCTGAAGTATATGGCTTTACAACATATGTTAACGGCGACCAAGATGATCTAGTTCAGAACATCGGCGCTGGTTGGGAAGATGAAATTGGTGGTCTAACAGTATTTGCTGAGGCAGAATACAATCTAGACTCAGAAGAAGTTAGCCCAGCAGTCGGAATCAGCTTCGCATTCTAAACTAATGCCTATGGCACGGGGATAGGCTATACGCCGTCCGAACTAAGGAGACTCTTTTAAAGAGTCTCCTTTTTTGTATTTAATGGTTGACAAGCGAGGCGCGTTGGTGTATTGTAAATGTGTAGCAACAGAGAAAAGAGAATCACTATGACTGATCTAGAAAAGAAGATATCAGACCTACTGAGTGCCGCCCTTGATGGCAATGCGAATACACCTGACGAGATCGCCGTTAAAGTAGTGCAATTTCTAAATGATGAGTATGACAGGCAGATTGAGGCCGTATTTGAACAGATCAAGCTTTGAACAAAGGAATAAACAAATGACCAACATGCGAGATGAGATTGCAGAGATTGCCTATGGCCCGATGCTTTGGACGTTTGAGCGCGGCTATGAGATTTTCTGCCGTGGAAAGGATGGGGGAAATAGTATTGCGCAAGACGAAGCTCGACGCGCAGCAGACGCTATCATGGAACTGGTGCAAGCCCGCATTGATACGCTGGAGGCAGAATTGTCTTGGTATGGGGAACAGGCACGAATGTCTAAAATGCGGAGGATCTGGCACCCACGGGCGCTATTCCGAAAGGAGCATTGCCAACTACAAGCACTGTCAATGGATGGCGGCAAGAGAGCACGCGCAGTGCTGAAAGGAACAGACACATGAATAAAGAAGGCAATGGTCAAAGGGTCCTCGTTCTCACTGATTTGTATCAGAGAATTGAGGATGCGGGTGTGAGTGAATTCGACGAATTAGGCGGTGATGGGCAAGCATCCCTAATTCGTGATATGGCAAACGACTTTATGACCCAGGTTGGCGAACAACTTGAAATTGATAATGAGGTTCATTTGTTAGGGTTGTCAGGGTCCGATGTCACTTATTTAACTCAGGAGACCTTGAATGAAGTTACTTCAGAAAACACTGAAAACTTTTTTGATGACGGATTTATCCAGTTTGAAGTCACAAATGTTTCCATTGATGATTGGGCGTCAAATCTAGCAAACATAAGTGGTGGCCTAGATTGCCTTATTACCGCAATTGGAAAGCATCCTGACTATGATGGAATCATAAAGCAGGGTTATGGATTTGGTGAAATGGAAGAAGGACTCATTAGTGACGAAGACGAGGATGAGTTCCTCAACAGTGAAGTTTGGGTTAATCAGTATCAGACCTATTTCGGAAAATAGGATCTTAAAATGAACGGATTAGTGTCTGACATTAAAAATAAAAAGATAGCCTGTGAGGAAATTGACATACTGAAAGGAACAAACAAATGACTAACATACGAGATGACATCTCGCTGCGAGATGATACTTTCGCGGAATGGCTTTCGATTCATCACGAAAGGGCCAACCCTGCTCTGCAAACAGACCACAGGGTAGCTTTCAATGCGGGATGGTATTCGCA
>TARA_R110000772_G_scaffold188838_3_pt1 | contig 10967 bp, 7 predicted proteins | sample TARA_R110000772 | Tara Oceans TARA_R110000772 (sample SAMEA4397948) | marine metagenome | biome: Polar Biome; feature: [SRF] surface water layer (ENVO:00010504); material: water (ENVO:00002006), including particulate matter (ENVO:01000060) such as... | depth 5 m | reverse complement strand
TCAAACGTCTTCACACGTAACTTTAAGGCATACAGGTTTATGGAAAGCTAGTTGGAAACTTGTAAAAGTAGGTACTAAAATTACCTTTACAGCACCTAATAACGCTAAGACGGGATTCTTAGTAGAACACTACGAAGGCAATGAGTTGTTTGGTTTTTCGCCAAGAGACGGAGAGGAAATATTTAAAAGATGGATAAAGCCATATATAGATGATATAATTTTTCCAAATGAAAAGATAGATATTAAAATTTAATACTATATTTACAGTGAGAAATCTTCATTGAACAGACTAGCTACGTTTCTTAGTCCTTAAACAAGAGCTACTGTTATTCTCCGTAACTATAAAACTTATTAGAATGGCATTAAAAAACTATGAATCGTGTTCGACTTTACCTATATACAATTTCTATAAAATAATAGATGAGGGTAATTATGGTTATATTCAAAAGGATTACGAAGAAGGGGATGATTTTATTGAGTCAGATAAAACGACATCTTATATTTTTTTAAAGATACTAGAAGAGTATTCTGTTCTAACGGCAAATAGAGAAGTGTTGATTAGCTTGAAATTACAAATATCAATTATAGATTACGAGTTTGAAAGAGACTCATTAAAGAGCATTGTTGAGATATTTAACGAAACTAATGATTTTAAAGTACTTGTATTGCTTTCTTCTTTCGGTTTTGATACAAGTAATAAGCTAGGTATAGATAAGCTATTAAAAAGCGTTATTTCAAGAATAAAGAACCTAAACAACAAGATAAGAATAAACAAAGTAAAGTACACGAAAAGATTCAAGACTACAAACAAGGAAATAAAAAGAAACTTAGACAAAGAAGCTCTCCTTTTAGAAATGAGTTTAGATTTAGGTAGAGAAATAGAGGTAAAAAAAACAAGCATTTTAAAATGGGTCAATATGGTACAATTAAGTAATGACAAAGCTAATAAGATGAATAGCTTAAAAAATAAATAACAATGGCAGTTACTAGTATAGATACAAAAGATAGTATAGAGGCTTTAAGGCTTCTTATTACTGAGTTTAAAGGTTTGCAGGGACAAACAAAAAACACAGCAAAAACCTTTACCGAGTTGCAAAATGCTTTATCTTCATTAAGTGGTGTTTCTTCTCAAACCAATTCTCAGTTTTCAGCTTTACAGAATCAATTGAAAAATTCTCAAAAGTCTCAAAAGAATTACGTAACACAGACAAGGAATTTAAAACAAGAAACCGCTTTATTAAATGCTGAGAATAAAAAGTTAGAGGCTCAGTTAAGAAGGACTCAATCACAGTCAAAGAAAACAGGGGGAGCTTTCGGGGGGTTGTTAAATAGTACTAAATCTTTATTAAGTGCCTTTGGGGTTATTGGCGGTATGCAAATATTTGCTTCAATAGTTAGAGACGCTTTCGCAACTGTAAAAGCTTTTGACTCGCTTAACTTTACTTTAAAAAATATTGCTAAAACAAATTTCGACTTAACTAATAGTTGGATTTTTTTAAGAGACATATCTGATAGCTTTGGTTTAAGTATTCTTGAGGCTGGTCAAAGGTATGCTAAGTTTTTGGCTGCGGCACAACAAGCTGGTCTTACTTTATCTGATACTGAGAAGATATTTAGGTCTATGTCTAAAGCTTCGGCTGTTTTAGGTCTTAAAACTGATGAGCTTAGAGGTGTTTACCTAGCTCTTGAACAAATGTTATCAAAAGGAAAGGTTACAACAGAGGAACTTAGACGACAATTAGGAGAAAGGTTGCCAGGTGCGGTTGGTTTAATGGCTGCGTCTATGGGTGTTGGTATAGCCGAGCTTGATAAAATGTTGAAAAAGGGAGAGGTTATAGCTAGAGAGGTTTTACCAGATTTCGCAGAGGCAGTTGAAGCTGCGTTCGGAGAAGAGGTTCAAGGAAATATAGAAACCTTACAAGCCAAAACAACTAGACTAGGTTCTGCTTGGGATTTATTTATAAAAGCATTAACAGAGGGAGATTCAGTTATTAAAAGTTCTTTTGAGCTTATTTTAAATTATTTAACCGATGTTACAAAAGGTTTGGAATGGCTTTTAAACTCCGAGAACAGAGTAAATATTAGAAGACAACAAGCCGCACAAGATATTGAAAAATCATTAGAAAAAACAGCTAGAGAGGCTGCGTCATCAAAACTAGGAATATATAAAAATTACGAGGAGTTAAGAGTAGCAATAGCTTTGCAAAATCAAAAAGCAAGTACTTCTATTGGAGAGAAAGAAAAAGAAGATGAACAGGCTAAATTAAATGCACTTGTAGCTATTCAAAAAGAATATTTACAGGAAGTTAAAGATGTTAGAATAGATTACGCATCAGAAAATATTAAAGACGTTAAAGCTGAATACGAAGCTACAAAGGTTATTTGGGATAAGTTAAATAGCGATTTAAAAGACATGGAAAAAGAGCAGTCTGAATTATCTTTTTACGAATTTTACGACGCATCTATGTTAAAACAAGATAGAAACAATCAAGAAGCAAGGATTGAGGATTATAGAGATACTTTTGCTTTAATAGCAGAGGAGTATCGTTCTCTTATGAATACTTTACAGACATCAAATATAATACCAGTAAAACCAGAAAAAGGAGACGTTAAGCAAATTAATTTAAAAGCACCAAAAGATTTACAGGCTCAGATAAATGTAAATAAACTACAAAGTTCAATAAAGTTAAATGAATTACTTTTAGAAAGTGATGAAACCTTAATGTCTGAAAAACAAAAGCTAATACAAAATAACGCTAAATATGAAATTGAAATAGCTAGAATATTAGCAGAGGATAAAAAAACTCAAGATAAACAAAGTTACGACGAAGAGATTGCTGCTTTAGATGAAAACAAAGCAGAAAAAAAAGTAAGTGAAATCGAATACAATAATCAGATATTTTTACTAGGAGAAGAGCTTAAACAGAAAAAAGAGTTAGCTGAACTTGAATATAATGAAAAAATTCGTTCAGCTAAAAAGGATTTATCAGATAATACATTAAATCTTTTAGAGCAGGAAAACGAGATTGCATTAGATATAATTAGGCAGAAGTACGATAATGAGTTAAGTGAGTTAAATAAAACTTATGAAGAAAAAGTAAAGCTATCTGAAAAAGAAGAAAACATAGCCAATAAAGATAAAATCTTAGCTAAAGCTTGGGAAGATTTAGAGATAGGTAAAAGAGATGTATCTATCAAAATGTACAACGAAATAATAGATGCTCAAATACTTGTTTTAGAGAATCAGATAGAAATAGGACATGAATCTGAGGAATCAATAGCTAAAATCCAAAGAGCTATCGACGGATTAAAAGCAACTAAAAAAAACCTAGAACCAGGTGGGGAAAACAAAAGCGCCAAAGATATTGAGAAAGAATGGCAACAATTCGCCGATATGGTTGGCGACGCTTTATTCGCTGTTGCTGATATATCTCAAGCTTTATCCGATAGAAAGCTAGAAGCTATTAACGCAGAGATTGTAGCTGAGGAGAATAAATACGATAGGCTTTTAAAGTTAGCTGAAAACGATGCTTCAAGAACCGCTGTGTTACAAGAAGAGAAAGCTAGTAGGATAGAAGCACTTGAAGCCAAAAGATTAGAGCAAGAGCAGAGAGCAGCTAAGATGAGAAAGGCTTTTGCGATAGCAGATATTGCTATGACTTTAGCTCAGACGCTTATGCAAATCAATTTAGCTGCTATTAAATTAGATACAAAAATTCCTGGCACAGGAATAGCTTATAGCTTAGTTCAAAAAGCTTTAGCAATAGGTACTGCTTTGGCGCAGACTACGGCAGTATTAGCTACTCCGATACCTCAATACAAAGACGGTGTTGAGAATTTATCTAACGACCAAGTAGCGATGATTAACGACGGTGGTAAGAAAGAGTACGTAGAAAGAAACGGGAGTATATTATCTACCGATACTAAAAATGCTATTGTCGGATTAAAGAAAGGAGATACGGTACATAAAGATTATGACTCTATGAAAAAGAACTCTATGATTTATTCCTTACTTTTACAAGGTCAGACAATGCCTCAATCAACCTTTGACTCGCTATCTACTACTATTGAAAATTCTATTAATAAAGGCTTTAACAAGGCTAAGATAAATAATAATATAAAATTAGTGAACAGACAAAGCTCAAATAATTACCTAAATAAAAAATCAAGATTTAATGGATAGTTTAGATAAAAATATCAAATTTCACTTATACTCATCTTTTCAGAACACTTTAAGAGACGTTAATTTTGTAGGTTGGGATGGGATATTCTTAGACGCTTCTAGGAATCAAGATTTTCAAGGTGTAATAAACTCTGTAACACCTAGCTTATCTTTTTACGGAAAGGCAAAGGATTTCATTATTCGTGAAGACGATGCTAAGTCTATTTCTAGTGATATGGTTTTAATTGTAGAAGAAAAACAATTTATAAACAACGAAACTAAATGGGTTAAAAAATTTATTCTAAAGGCTGATATGAAAGTGGTAGAAGAAAAAGAAGACGTTGTTACTATAAACTTTTACCAAGACTCTCTTTATGAATTATTTGATTCAAAGGAAGATTTAGACTTAAACTTACAGACTAACGAAAGCCTTGATGGGAAATTAATTGACTTTTTTAATAGGACTGTTAAAGGTGGGTTATCCTTAAAAGGAAGGAACTTAACAGTTTTTAAAGCTATGAGTTTTGACGGTGGGGAAACAAGCGCTACACACGGGAATGACTCTAATATAATAGTTAGAACTTTTCTTGACTTAACACAGGATTCCGACCAACAGTCTAGGGTTTCTAATCAGTCAAGCGGAGAAATTGTAAATCAAAACTTTGTTACAACAAATTCTAGTCTTTTCTTTTACGACAGAAGTACAGACCCAAACGAATTAAGTAGAAGTTTAAAAATAACAATAACTTTAAAGGATTTTGATATCCAACCACTAGGAGCTTTAAAAATATTTAGATACCAATGGAGTGATACAGATGAGTGGTACGCACCTATTGATAGTTTCCCAATAGCCGTTGGTAGTGGGTTACAGCCTTTAAAAGTCGTTACTACTGAAATTGACAATATAACAAGGTTTCACACATTGGGTTTAGGATTTGAAACTCCCGAAAATACATCATCTACACTATCGTTGACATCATCTCAATCGTCTATTCAAATATATGAGCAATCAGTATTTGGAACTACGTTTAACCATAATCATATTTTAAGCTACGAAGCTTTTAATAAAGCGATAGAAATAATTACTGGGCAAGGAAGGTTTAGGAGTTTTTGTTTTGGAAGAACAGAACTACAAATGAACGGGTATGGTAGTTTTTACGCAGAAGACGGAGAGTATTCGGGTATTGCAATAATCTCTGGCAACTGGGCAAGAGGCACTAAACCAAGTGATATAATATACAAGCAACCAATTATTTCTTTTAAAGATTTAAGAGATTCTTTTTTCAATACCCTTAACTTAGGAATGTCAATAGAAAATGACGGAAATTTTGAATATATTAGAGTAGAGGATTTGGCTTATTTTTATAGGTCAGATACTATTGGTTTTTTTAAAGGAAACATATACAACGTAGAGAGCAAAAAGGTACAAGATGATTTTTACGCTACAATAGAAGTAGGTTACGATAAATCAAAAGAAGAAGAGGTGGACTTGAGATTTGATGAACCTATTAACGCTACAAATTACTCAACACCGATAAAAGATGGTTCAGCCTTTGTTAAGAAATCTAAAATTAGAGCAGACGAATACGCTTTAGAGGAGTTAAGGCGTAAACCCGAAAGATTGGAGCCAGAAAAAAACTTTAGCAATGAAGAAGACTTTTGGTTTTTAGATTTAAAAAGAATAGGAACGGATAATGTTTTTGAGCAAATTGACTGGGGCGATAGACTAACTGAATTAGCTAAAAACATATTTTCTCCCGAAACATTTAGGAGTATGCGCTTCCTTCCTTCAAGAATACTAAAAAGGTTTGGCTACGTAATTAATTCTGGTCTATATTTATTTCAAAGCGACGTTTTGAGATTTGTTAGTTCAAAGGGTAATACTGAAATTCAAACTGAATTTATTGGAGAAGCAGCTACTCAAGAAAATGATGATAAATTAATTTCAGAAATTTCAAGACCTTTGTTCAAGAACAAGGAAATTACTTTTAATCATGTTTTGGATTCTAAGACCTATGATTTAATATTTGGTTATACTGAATTAACTATCTTTGGGGTATTAACGAAAATACCTAATTACTACTTTAAAATAGGTTTTAGAGACGAAAAAGGAAAAGAATACAAGGGCTATTTTATGAAGTTAGAAAATGATGATAACCCGAAGTTTACATTTAGATTAGCTAACGAAGAAATAATTTAAAAATGATACAGATAAATAACTACGCATCGATACATAAAGCCAACTCAATTCCGTTTATAGAGTTGCAAGAAGTAAATAACATTAGTTCATTTAATAATGAAATAAATACTTTTGAATGTAATTTAGAACTTAATATAGGATATCAAATATCTCAAGTTTATTCTAAATTAGATAAGCCTTGTGTTCAATTAAAAAGCAATTATAAATATAATAATCTGTATCTAAGAAAAGAAGACGGAACAATAGAGCTAGTTCCTTTTTTACAGAAAAGTTCAAACTTAAATAAAGAGATACAGTTAAGTGGTTTCCGCACTAGTAGAAACGGTAAAGTAGCTCTTGCTTTTAATATTGGTAACTTATACGACCCTTTGACGGGAGATATTATAGGTACTTATGATTATGTAAATAAAACTATACCCTTTTCAAGAACAGGTAATACAATAGAACTTATTGGTTATGGTAACTTTACCGTAGCTTACTCGGACTACTCTACAACAAGTAATTCTGTTATTTTAATAATGGAAGAGGATGACCCAGGTGTATTAAGCGTACCTAATATATTTTACTGCAACTACAATATTATTGACTACGACGTTTACGAAGCTTACTTAGATTTAACTAATCAAGAGGGTTTAATTGATTTATATATTGAGTGCGCAGACTCCTCTGGGTTACTTAGAACTTTTCAAAGTGAGAATATTGAGGTAGAAGAAGACTCTAACGTTAAGCAAAACTATCTGCCAATATACTATTATAATTTAGATAACAGAAATTTGGTATATGATTACAAATTGATAAACTTTTGTAGGTTTTATTGTATTCAATTTTATAGAACGATACTTCAAGAAACGGAGTTAAATATTGCTGATAATACAGTAGACTTATACAAGAGTGATGTTAATTTTGGTAAAAAAATAGTTTTTGATAACTTGACGGAAAATCAAACTAAAGCTCTTTCTTATGCATTATCTAGCGACGCTGTATTTATAAGAGGTATAGGATATGTTTTAAGAGGCGATGTTAGTTTAGACAATATAGAGAACACAAACTTGTATACACTTGAGGCTGAACTCATAGAGACTAACATAATTTTTAAATTAGATAACCCTAGAATATCCTTGATAGATTACCTAATTCCAATCACAATTCCCGAAAGTTAAAAAAAAACTATTATTATTAAAAAATAAATATTAATTTCACAAAAAATAAAACTTATGTCAGTATTCCCATTAAACATCGAAACTAAAGAAGATTTCCCTGGCAAATTAAATTCTTTACAAGACGTAGATTCAAAATACTACTCTACTGCTGAGGAAAAAAATAAAGTAAGAGACGGTTTAACAGAGAACAAAGACGCTATTGATTCAATTTCACAGGGTCTTGGCACTATTTACGAAACTAGAGCTTTAGCCGTAACTGCTTTAGCAAATAATGCTGCATTAAACGGAAAACCATTTGTTGTTTATGCGGAAGCAAATTTTAATGGTCAATATCGTTTTGATAATACAGTACCTGCGGATTACGTATTAATTCAAGAGTACTTAAAGAAAGCGGTAGCGATTGAAGTTGGAAATACAAACGTTGCCGTAAGCGGTGATGTTGCAAACGCTGATATAGTTTTACAAGATAATATTAATTTAAAAGCAAATCAAAGCGATTTTGAAGAAGCTGTTGGTATTAGTGATTTAGAATGGAGGCAAGTTCTATCGGTAGATAATACAGATAATACATCAGATGCAAATAAACCAATAAGTACGGCACAACAGACCGCTTTAAATTTAAAAGCACCTATTGCTTCGCCTACTTTTACGGGGGTTTTAACAACTCCAGAATTAAAATTTAGTACAGGCTTTGGTTATTCTATCGTTGATGAAGGAGCTTTTGAAGGTGCAACTATTTATAACTCTGATAAATCGGCAAAAGTTAGTTTTTATTTAGATTCTCAAACAAATGCCGTTGATATAGATACTAATAAGGCAAGTGGATATTATTTTAAGCAACCAATAAATGTTGTTGGTGATGTTCAAGGAAATACAATTACAAAATTTGGCGCAACGGGAGATGATATTCTTATGGGCGATGGGTCAACTTCTTCTTTAGTAGCAAAAGCAAATCAATCAGTAATTGAAATGTTGTTTGAAGGTATAGGTCTTTGTAAGACAATGACTCAATTATCTTTTTATATTAGAGGTGGTTTAGATAACTGTACAATAGAAAGTATTCAATGCGTTCAAGAATTTTAAATAAAAAATATGTTAGGGATAAGATTAGGTTTAACAAATAGAAATAAAAGCATCAAAGAGAGTAATGCGTCAGTTTTTGTAAAAAGATTTACAGAAAGAGGTATTGCGGATGGTTGTATTGTCGAAAGCACAAACTGTTTGTTGAGCGTTCCTTTTATAAAAGAGAACAATTGGAAATTCTATTATAGAGGCATAGATGACGGTTGTACGGTTGAATCATTAGAGTGTGTAAAATTTTAAAAAAATAATATTATGAGCAAAATACCAAGTATTTATTTACAGCCAACAATTTACAAGGCAGGTAAATTATTAAGCGCATTGCCGACTAACGGAGCTGCGGATTTAACATTTACAAGAGCCGATGGAGCAGGTGGCGGTAAAGGTTCAAGAGTAAACCAAAACGGTTTAATAGAAATAATGGATGCAAACGTTCCAAGATTAGATTATTATAATGGTGGTTGTCCTTCTTTATTATTAGAGCCAACGAGTGCAAATAAGCTTTTACAGAGTGAGGATTATTCGATTTCTTGGAGTAGACCAAATCTAACTGCGACACTAAGTACTGTTGTAAACCCAAGAGGTTTAGCATCTTCTTATAAACTTGAAGCTACAAGTACAAATCAACCAAGAATTGAACAATCTTCTACTGTTCCTGCTTCTAATACTATACACACGTTTTCGGTTTACGTGAAAAGAGGTAATAGTGATTTTGTTGCTCTTTCTAGGTTTAGTGGTGGTCAGTTTGCTATTTTTAATTTAGCAATAGGAACAGTTAAGAGTTCTACCTCAGAAAACGCAAAAATAGAATCATTTGATAATGGTTGGTTCAGAATTTCAATGACACAAACTGTTTTATCAGCTGATTCAAATAATCTTTGGAAAATACATTCTTGTATAGAAACAAGTTATTCTGCTGGGGTTGTTGGAAATTATTTTTATGCTTGGGGAACACAATTAGAGGAATTAGCTACTCCAACAAGCTATATACCAACAACAACTGCAATAGCTACACGTTTACAAGATACAGCTTCTAAAACAGGGCTGGGTAGTTATATAAATTCTACGGAAGGGGTTTTGTATTACGAATTTAATCCAAATGGAATTTTAGGAATAAATAAATTTATAACTCTAAACAATTCAACAGGCATTTATCAAGACGGAAGTTTGCAATTATATCAAACTACTGGTAATCAAATAAGGTTTAGATATGATGTTAGTGGAGTAAATCAAGCAGATATTATATCTCCTTTAACTTACTTATATGGAAATATTAAAGTTGCTGCTTTATATAGTGAAAATAAATTTCAATTATGGGTTAATGGTTTTAAAGTTGGGGAAGATTTGTTAGGAAGTGTTGCTGCGCTAAATACATTTGTAAAATTAGAATTTTCAAGAAATAATCTACTTCATTTTTTCGGAAAAGTAAAAGACCTAAGAATTTACAACATAGCATTAACAGATGCAGAATTACAAGAGTTAACAGGCTATACGTCTTACACGGCAATGGCTAATGAATTAAACTATAATATTATATAAAATGGTAAAACCAAGTATACAAATAGGCTTAAATAATTGGGCAACAAAAAAAGAAGGTTTATTAGGATATACCGAACACGATTCTGGTATCTTTAGTCCTCAAGACTTTATTCTTATAAGAAATAGTAAAAAAAACGTTACAGGTAGAACAGGACTTCTTGAAACGGTAACTGCTAACTTTGCAGGTATTGACTTTAAAGATAATGTTAATGGTGCTTTATTATTAGAGCCACAGAGTACTAATTTATTTACTTATTCGGAAGATTTTAACGCTGTTTCTTGGGGTAAAGGAGAAACTTTAGTTTCATCAAATCAAATAATAGCACCAGATGGAACGCTATCTGCTGATAAACTTATTGCAACTTCAAATTCTTCAACTTTACATCACGTATCGGATAGTATTACTGTTCCTTCAACAACAGAAACAATTTTCTCTGTTTTCGCTAAGAAAGGGGAATATGACTTTTTGCAATTGAGGTTAAATTCTGGTTCAAATGATAGTGCTTTTTTTGATTTAAACTTGGGTATCGTTGGAGTTAAAGGTGCTAATGTTACTCAAACTATGGTTGATTATGGGAATGGTTGGTATAAGTGTTCTATTTCTAAGGTAATGGCTGGAAGTTATCAATTTAGAGTTATTGTAAACCAATCCAACGATTTTAACGCATACATAGGAGATGATGTAAGCGGAATATACATTTGGGGTGCAGAAGTAAAACAAGAATCCTACAATACAAGTTATATCAAAACCACAGGAGCAATAGCTACAAGGTTGGCAGATACGGCTTCTAAAACGGGATTAGGTAGTTATATAAATTCTACGGAA
>TARA_R110000772_G_C13308774_1_pt1 | contig 11009 bp, 12 predicted proteins | sample TARA_R110000772 | Tara Oceans TARA_R110000772 (sample SAMEA4397948) | marine metagenome | biome: Polar Biome; feature: [SRF] surface water layer (ENVO:00010504); material: water (ENVO:00002006), including particulate matter (ENVO:01000060) such as... | depth 5 m | reverse complement strand
AAGTCATTGAATATAAAAGATAAAAATGGCTTATTTACAATCGAGTGGGAATGACCTGAATTTGTAAGATATTGAATTATAATAATAAAAAAATCTTGTTGATAATATAATCTGCATCATCAATGGTATTTTTCATGGTATTTGTTGCGTGTAGCAAGGCAACAGACATCGATACCATGAGATGAAAATTGAGCTGGGCATGGTATCGGGGGAGCTTGATTTATAGGCGATTTACAGCAATCCGATACCGGCAATTCCAGCACAGTGTTTCAGAAAAACACTACTGTTTTTCTGAAACTACTGACAGGGTAGTGACCGCATAACTTACTGAAAAAGCACTTATTTTCGTAGTTCTCCTTGTGGTGAAGGTTGGACCTCCCCACGATGCCTGTGTCTATACTCTCCACGTCTGTTGCTTGCAAAAAGTAACTAAGTACGTTACAGTTTCCCATCAAGAAGGAGATTGCCATTGATTCAAAGTTTTCGGGACCGCTGGCTAAGGGATTTTTATCTGGAAGATAAAACCAGCAAGAAGATACCCGCTGAGGTCGAAGACCGACTGTTCCGAAAGCTGCAATTAATCGATGACGCGACCTGTGATCCCGACCTACGGTCGCCTCCGAGTAATCATTTTGAAAAGTTGAGAGGGAACTTGGCCGGGAAGCATTCGATTCGCGTTAACAAGCAATGGCGATTGGTGTTTACCTGGTCAGGCGAACGTGGCGAGGCCCAGGACATCTATCTGGATAACCACGATTATCGGTGAGGCAAGCTATGAATATCACAAAGCGGCAACCCGTCAGTGTCGGTGAAATGATTACTGAGGAATTCCTCGTGCCCATGGCGCTGACTCAGGGACAATTGGCTGAAGCGATGGGAGTCAGCCGAAAAACCGTGAATGAGTTGTGTACCAATCGCCGTGCCATCACGGCTGATACGGCACTGATGCTGGCGACCGTATTCGGGAATACCGCTGATTTCTGGTTGAATCTGCAGCAGCGCAACGAGCTGTGGAAAGCGCTCAACACGCCAAAACGACGGGCTCGCATCGAGAAGGCTAAGCCGATTGCTGCCTAAGCGAGGCGTTATGAGAGAAATCGGTACGAGCCCCAAGGAAGCAAGGGGTGGCACTTCAGGGTAGGGTGATGAAAGCGGATAAATACATCACTGCCTATCGCCGCATGCGCAATCAGCCGCTGTGGCGGTTGCTCGCTTCTGGCAATGGGCCAACGGTGATTGGTCTGCTGCAGTCACACCTATACGAGAAGGAACGCAGCCTGCCGGCCTCAATTTTGTTTGAACGGCTGACGCGAGATCTGGAGGAACTGCGAGCCCAGGGTGACGATTTCCCTCGAACGGCGCAGGCCTATGTGTCCAACTGGCTGAGTGACGGCTACCTCGAACGGCGATTCCCGCCAGGTGCCATCGAAGAGGAATACGAGCTCTCTACCGCCACGGTTGAGGCGATTCGTTTTCTATCCGCCATCGCTGAACCCCGCGGCTACCGAGAGCCGCCTGTCGCTGGTGATCCAGGCGCTGGTGGGGCTGGCCGAGGATACCGATACTGATAAGTATCGCCGGATCGACCGCCTGATGGCTGAACAGGCCCGCATCGACAAGGAGATCGACGCCATTCAAAAGGGCCAGATGCGCGTCCTGCCACGTGATACTGCCCTAGAGCGGACCCGCGAGATCATTTCCTTGGCCGACGATCTGACGGGTGATTTCCGCCGGGTGCGCGATCAGTTCGAGCAACTCAATCGGGACCTGCGAGAGCGCATCATGGATAGCGATGGCAATCGCGGCGAGGTCCTCGACTCGTTGTTTGCCGGTATCGATCTGATTGCTGAGAGCGAGGCGGGCAGGACCTTTTCCGCCTTCTGGCGACTGCTCACCGATCCCGAGCAGGCAGCAATGTTGGAAGAGTCTCTCGACAGTGTGATGTCCCGCGAGTTTGTTGGCGAACTGGACATGCGTGAGCGTCGTTTCCTCCTGCGTCTGACCAGGATCCTTCTGGAGCAGGGCGGCACCGTCCACGAGGTGTTGCAGACCTTTGCCCGCAGCCTCAAGCACTTCGTGCAAAGCCGTGAGTACCTCGAGCAGCGTCGCGTGAACCAGCTACTGAAGGCGGCGCAACGCAGCGCGTTGTCGATCAAGGATCAGGTTAAGGCAACTGAGTCGCTGGAGTATTCCCTGGAGCTGACCAGTAGTCGCTTGCGTTCCCTATCCCAATGGGTGCTCTACGACCCATCGTTGCAGGCTGAGCCAGAAGCGATGCGTGAGGGCGAACCACCACCCATCGATCTGGAATCAGTCAGTGAGTTGGTGGCGCAGTCGGAAATCGATTTTCGCACTTTGAAAGAGCATGTCTGCTCTTTGCTGGAAAAACGAGACCAGGCCTCAATCGGCGATGTACTGGAACACTTCCCAGCCGAGCAGGGTCTGGGGAGTGTCGTTGGTCTGCTGGCCCTCGGCAGTCGTCATGGGATCAGGGGCGCCGAATCAGGTGGAGATGGCGTCGAGACGGTGGCCTGGGTGGGTGAAGATGATCAAGGACGTCGCGCCCGTATTCCAAAAATCTATTTCTTGAGGGATCGCTTAGATGAACTGGTCTGATAATTCGCCAGAAGAAGAGATGCTGGAGACAGAAGTCAGCGAACAGGAGTCAGACCAGGCGCTGTATCAGGGCGATAGCGGTGAGTTGTCGCTGGATGCCCGTCGTGTGCTGGTACAGCTCCTCGCCGGCCCGTCCCTGGATGGTCAGCGCCACTCCAAGCTCTGGCCAATTCTGATTCGTGATGAAATTGCCATCCGTAGCCGTTTGTCGGAGTTGTTTCTGCAGCTGGTGATCGACCGTGATTTGCAAGTGGCCTTTACCCGACAGGCCGAAACGGGCGACCTGGAAGTGACCCGACTTCTGCGACGCGCAAATCTGACCTTTCTGGATTCCATTCTGCTGCTCCACCTGCGCCAGCGACTCACCCAGGCCGAGGCCCATGGCGACCGTGCTGTGGTATCGGCCGACGAGATCGTCGAGTTTCTCGGGGTTTACGAACAGGCCGGCAATACCGATCGGGCGCTGTTCGAAAAGCGCATCCATGCGTCGATCGAGAAGATCAAGAAACACAGCATCTTGCGCAAGATTCGCGCAAGCGAGGATCGCTTCGAGATCTCACCTACGCTGAAGCTGCTGTTTTCGGCCGAAGAGATTCAGGCGCTGACCCGAATTTACCACGACATGCAAGCAGCAGAAGCGTCGTCTGAACAAGATGAAGAGATGCAATCAGGGGAGGAGCACGAATGAGTGCTGTTGCAGGGACGCAAAACCTCTTCGCCCCGGAACAATTCCGCATGTCCCGGCTTCAGGTCTTTAACTGGGGCACTTTCTCTGATGTTCACGACATCCCGATCACAGAGCAGGGCTTTCTGTTTGTAGGCCGCTCTGGCGCAGGGAAATCGACACTGCTCGACGCCTTTTCCGCATTGCTGGTGCCGCCACGGTGGGTCGATTTCAACGCAGCGGCGCGGGAGGCGGAAAAGACAGGGCGTGATCGTAACCTGGTGAGCTATATCCGTGGCGCCTGGGCAGAGCAAAAGGATGATGCCTCGGGCGAGATTGCCACGCGCTACCTGCGCCCCGGGACGACCTGGTCAGCTCTGGCGCTCACCTACCGGAATGCCTTGAATCAGAATGTGGTGCTGGTGCAGCTCTTGTGGCTGCGTGGGAGTGCCAACGGCGCAGGTGATGTGAAGCGTCATTTCATGATCTTCGACCGACCTTTTGAACTAAATGAGTTGGAGGTGTTCGGGCAGTCCAATCTGGATGTGCGCAAGCTCAAACAGACACTTGATGATGCCTTTCATCGCAGTGAGTTCAGCGCCTACGCCGAGCGGTTTCGTCGCTTGCTCGGCATCGAGAGCGAGATGGCGTTACGCCTGTTGCACAAGACCCAGTCGGCCAAGAACCTCGGTGACCTCAACACCTTCCTGCGGGACTTCATGCTGGACAAACCAGCGACCTTCGAGGTGGCGGATCGACTGGTCAGTGAGTTCGATGAATTCAATGCGGCGCACCAGGCGGTGGTAACCGCACGCCGGCAAGTGGAGACCCTGGTTCCGGCGCGAGAGAAGCATCAGGAGCGAGAGTCGCTTCTGAATGAACACAGTAGCCTGAACGAACTACTGGCTGGAATTGATAGTTACGGTGGGCGTCGTCGTATCGATCTACTGAAAGAGCAGATCGAACGCTTGAATATTCAGGCTGACGGTTTGGAAGGTGAGATCAGCAGGAAACAGGCCGCGCTCAGCCAGCATAATGATTCCTTGCGCGAGTTAGAACGTCGGCACAGGGAGGTTGGCGGAGATCAGGTGGAAGCCTGGCAAGCGGAGAAGTCTGCACTGGAGCAGCAACGAGAGCAGTGTCTGAGGAAACAGGGACAAGCCAAAGAAGCCTGCCGTCAACTCGACTGGGTTTTTCCGGATTCCCCCCACCGGTTTGCTGAGCTGGTCGGTGATGCACGTCAGGAGCTTGAACGCTGGGAGAGTGGCAGTAGCGAAATCCGCGAAAAGCGGGATCTGCTGGTGATCCAGAAAAAGGATACCGAGACAGCATTTACGCAAACTGCCGGCGAGGTGAAGGCGCTGGAACGGCAGCCCTCCAATATCCCTGCGCACATGTTGGTTGGTTGTCTGATAATAAAGGAAATAATAGACTTAAAGAAGCCGTGTTTATTCATGGTATCAAGGGTGAAAAAGAGAGGGCTACCATGCTGACCGATACCAGGCTTCGAAATCTGAAACCCAAGGACAAGCTCTACAAAGTCAACGACCGGGATGGCCTCTACGTAGCAATTACCCCGGCAGGCACAATCTCGTTCCACCTGATCAGCAAGCTGTATGAGCGCACCAGCATTATCATCACAACCAACCTCGGCTTCGCGGAATGGTCGTCGGTGTTTGTGGACGAAAAGATGACGACGGCGCTGCTGGATCGGCTGACCCATCACTGCCATATCCTGGAGACCGGCAATGACAGCTACCGGTTGAAAAACTCGACGGTGAATCAGGAGGGAAGAAGACGAGGCAGGAAACTGAAATCTACGCCATAATCTGGCGTTCGGGGTGGGTCAATATTAGATGCAAATCCCGGGTCAGTTTTAAGTGCAAAACAACAGTTTGCTGATCGCTTACCTAATTTTAACGCCGCACTGGCCAATCTGCGAACGGATGTTCTGAGGAAGTTAGGACCAGCACGTAATACCGATCCCTTGATCAACGCCGGGCCCCTTAACGCACGAAGGAGAAGACGGGCATGAAATCAGTCCTGAAGTCGACTAGCTGAACATAGAACGAAAAATAGTGCAATCTACAATCGAGAGGACCGCGTCTGGTACTGACTGGTAAGCACATCAGGTTCCTCAGGAAGGTGGTATGAAATCTAATCCAAGAATAGATTGTCAAATTCTGCTCGAAGTTTATCTTTCTGAATCTTGCCGTAGGTTGCTCTGGGTAAATCTTGCCGCAGAATGATTTTGGATAATCGCTGGTACTTCGCTAGCCGTTCGTTGGTCCAGTTTTGAATTTCATCCGCTGAAGTGGTGTTGCCCCGCGGTACGATTACCGCGATGGGGGTCTCACTCCAGCGGGGGTGGGGAACCCCAATCACGGCAACTTCCTTCACCGCATGGTGGGTCATCAATACATCCTCAATATCAGATGCATAGATGTTGATACCACCTGACTTGATCATGTCTTTTTTGCGACCACAGATGTAGAGAAAACCCTCTTCGTCCAGTCGTCCCAGGTCGCCGCTGCGAAGATAGGTTCGGCCCTTGGGAGACACCCAGATAGCCTCTTCGGTAAGATCCGGCTTTCCGTAGTAGCCTTTCATCATGCCTGGACCATACGCTACGATTTCCCCGATTTCCCCTGTGGGAAGTTCCTTTTCGTCATCCCCAATAATGAGGATTTCTTCGAGTAGACCCGCTTTTCCCACTGTGCCAAATCGTTCGTTGCTGTAGTCCTGCGGTAAGGCTAGGGTGAAGAAGCCTTCGGTCATGCCGTAGACCTCGTGCAAGCCCGTGGTTGGGAAAGCTTCGCTTATTTTCTGGCGAGTGGGTTTGCTTAAGCACTGGCCGGCACTGATTAACACCCTGAGAGTTGAGGTGTCGCCCTTGTCCGGTTGCTCCAGCAGAGAAATAAATTGTGCAGGCACCATAAAACTGTGCGTGCCACCCTCCTTTTCCACCGCGTCAAAGAAGGCTTCTGGGGAAAATTTTGGAATCAGTACCACCTTTCCACCAAAATAGAGGGTGGGAAACATCGAAATCCAGGTGCCGGATGCATAAATCGGGGTGGCGCAAACGGCAACGGAGTAGCGATTGACGCCGAGCCCTGCGCCAAAACCGTAGCAATAATTCAGTCTTCCAAAATGAGAGTGCTCAATGCCCTTGGGCGTGCCGGTGGTACCGGAAGTATAGATAATTGTCATGGAGTCATTCGGATGTAATTTCACCTCCGGTTTCTCTGCTGTCGCGCTCCCTAGCAAGTCCCAGGCTGATGTCCAGCCGTCTCGGGCTTCGCCGAAATTAAAAAATCGGGAGTATTCGATATTCACCATATTGTCCCTGATATCGTCGATCATATCGACGGTAGAGTCGTCAGTGAAAATCACTTCCCCATCCGAGGAGTTAATTAACAGTCCTAAGGATTTTCGATCCAGCATAAGGTTAAAAGGGACTATGACGTAACCGGCCTTTATGACACCCCAGAACACAATAAAGCTGTGAATGGAGTTTGGCAGTAGTGCACAGATTTTGGTGCCTTTCTCAAATCCCATGTTGAGCAGGGCATTTGCTACCTGATTGGTTTTTAGGTTGAGCTCATGCCATGTGAGTCTTTGGTCGCCACAGACAACAGCTATGCTGTTTTTGTAAAGCACCGCGTTTTTGTAAATGGCATCTGAGCACAAATGGTCGTGCTCGTATACGGGTTTCAGTGGCATCAGCTCCTCCAAATGAAATCTGACTAGTTATTGTGTTATACATGTGCGAGTAGTGGCTCACTTATTAGATCTTTATTTTGTTGTTTGTGTCAATACCCATTGAGGCAGTCTCATTGTATCTTTATGATTAATATTAAGTTATCGGTATGTTGTTCAAGATGCTTGACGTTCATTCCTCTTGCTGTGATACTAGCAAGAATAGCGAGCTTCGACTCATTTATAGGGGTTGGAAATGGTAGAAAAAGAGCCAAGAAAAATAGTAGACCTAAAGCAAGGTGTTCGCCAGAGAAAGGCGATGCAACGTCGTCAGCAACTCTCCGATGTAGTGATCCAGCTAGTAAAAGAGCGTGGCTTTGGTGCAATTTCAGTTAATGAAGTCGCTGAGAGAGCTTCGATGAGCGTAGGTGGTCTATATAGGCATATCAGCACTAAGAGCGACTTGCTGGAGATTGTCTGTGATGAAATAAATCTGGGCCTTTTAGAGCAACTAAAGGCGGTGGCCGAGAAGGAGAGAGGTGTACTTAATAAGCTTCAGGTAGCCGTCGAGCTTTACTGGCGAAAGCATTGGGAAGCTTCCGCCGAAATCACTGTGGCTTATCGGGAATACCAATCATTCTCTGACGAAGCTCAAGCTAGATACACTCATCAGGAACTGCAGATTGCTGAATTTTTTGCTGACATTATTCGTGCCGGGGTGTTGATTGAAGAATTTGAAGCTGTGGATGAGCGCTTGCTGGCTCACGAGATCATTTTGCTCTCTCATATGAGAGCGCTCAAAGGTTGGGCAATAAAAGGGCGGAATCCCGACGATGTTTTGGCGGAGCATCTGGCCCTTATTTTCGCTCGACTGGGAAAACCTATAAATAAACAACAATCGGAGTCATAATATGTCTGAAACAGCTTGCCTGGAGTTGGTGTTTGATCCGTCGGATCCCCAGACTGTCAGAAATCCTCATCCAATTTTCGCGGAACTGAGAAAGCACGAGCCGGTTCACTGGAGTGAGTCCATGAACGCCTGGGTAGTCACCAGCTACGACCTAGCAACGGAAGTGTTGACCATGAACCATATCTATTCTGCCGAGCGTTTGGACTCAGTCAAAAAGCACTTGCCGGCTCAGGCTCAGGATACCGCAACCCAGATTTTGCGCTGGTTGAATCACTGGATGGTATTTCGCGATCCGCCCGATCACACCCGTCTCCGTCGCCATATGGCTACTGTGCTTAATCTGGATGTTTTCAACACCTTTCATGGCGCGGTCGGCGAAATTACAGAAATGCTTCTCGATCGCCTGCCGAGGGGCAAGTCGTTCAATTTTCTGACGGATTTCGCCATGCAACTGCCGGGAATGGTGGTGATGGATCTTCTCGGTGTCGACAGGGACAGACTGATCGAAGTGAAGGGTTGGTCAGACGATATGATGCTGTTTATCGGTAGCGCCAGAGGCGTGCCCGATAAGTACGAGCGTGCCAAGCGTGGTGCAGTTGCTATGGGCAATCTTTTTCAGGAAAAAATTGAGCAACGCAGAAATGATCCCACAGGGGATGTACTTTCCCAGTTGATCCATTCAGAAATCAATGGGCAATCCATGACTGATGATGAGCTGGTCGGCAGCATGATGATGGTACTCAACGGCGGACATGAAACCACCGCCAACCTGCTGGACAACTCCCTGATGGCACTTGCCAATCACCCGGATCAGTTCGCACTGCTGAAAAATGATCGCAGTCATATGGACACAGCAGTTGAGGAATGCCTTCGATACGACAGCCCGGTGCTCTCCCTTGGTCGTGTGGTGAAGGAAGACACCCAGTTGGGAGATAAGGAGCTGACGGCAGGCGAGCGGGTATTTGCCATGCTTGTTTCAGCCAATAGGGATGAAGAAGTTTTTGAAAACGCTGACACCTTCGACGTCACCCGCAATCCAAACCCCCATATGGCGTTTGGTAAGGGGCCCCATTTCTGTATGGGCACTCCTTTGGCCCGCATAGAAGGAAGAATCGCTCTGGAGGCTATCATAGACCGCTATGATTCCATCACCCTGGATGAGGACATGTCCAAGGTACCCTGGATCAATTCTATGGTAACCCGTGGCCCTGTTCGGTTGCCGGTGACCCTGAGGTGAGTACTGGCGACGATATCTATGGGGGAGACGCTTACCACGAGCAGTTTCCCCTGGCGCCGCTGGATGATCATCTGGTTCACCAGACACCAGACCCGGTGAGAGTGGCTTATACCACAGATCCCCGTTTCTACGAGCGTCACTGGAATGTTTTTCACGATCAGAAGGGTGAGCTGTTAGTCGCCACCGGTGGCAGCTTTTACCCCAACTCGGATACCGCTGAAGCCTACGCTATTGTTACCTATAAAGGCGTTCAGCGTTCTGTCAGGGCGTTCAGACGTATAGGGTTTGACCGGGAAAATATTGGCGTCGGCCCGATTCAGCCGAAAATCGTATCCGGGTTGCGGCAATGGAAGCACCAGTTATTAGAGAATGATTTTGGTATCAGTTTTGATCTGGATTGGTTTGATACCCACAGGCAGGTGTATCGCTCTGCCTATGGATCTCTTACCAAAGGCAATCCCCCTGGAGGCCAGCGTCATGTCACTGCTGGTTTCGAGAGTTTTGGCGAGGTCAGCGGCTGGGTCAGGTTTGGCGATCAATTGATTGAACTGAGCAAGCTTGAGGGCAGGGGAACCCGGGATCGTCATTGGGGAATAGGACGCGGCGTTGGCGGTTCGCGCTACCAGGCGGATGGTTCACAACCCAAAGCCGGATGGATTGGCGGCAACTGGATAGCGTTCAAAGATTTTGCCATATGGGGCGATGTGGTGATGTACCGCTACGGCGATCCACGAAAAGGCCATGGCAAGGTAGTCAAGTTTGATCGCCGTCTCAGATTTGAAGAAGATACGCACATATTTGTTGAGGGGGAAATCGATTACACCCTGGATTCAGGTGAAGTCAAAACCGTCAAATTCAAGCGTCTGGGTAGTCAAACGGCCTATATGAAATGTGGTTTATACGGCGGTACTCCAGACGGGAAAATATTCCAGGGGGATGCGGTTGGCGACAATGTGGTGCACGGGGACGAATATGATCTGTCGAATCCTGAGATTCGAAAATACCTTTCAGCCCTGAATGAGCACCACTGTGAAATTTCCTGCGAAGGGGAGGTCACCACAGGTATTCTGCAGCCCCTTGAACCCGACGCCTACGAAGCTTGTAAGCGGGGAGACAAAGGCTGGTCGTTACTTGATTGAGATCGTTGAACCGGTCACTTGAAGTGTGTTCTGATTTGGGTGAATTTTAGGAGGACGCCAGATGATTAGAAAAACAGACATATCTGAGACCGGTGATACCAGCAAGACATTGGCGGGGATGACCGTTGAACAAAACAATCTTTTGTTTGAAGCTATTCTTGAGAAAGCGGCAGAGCAGTTGGGGGATATTAATCCCCTGGTGCTGGAAAAATTCTACGCTTTGCATCCGGAGGCGGTAGGACTCTTTCCCGAAAGACGTCTCGAGCTGATGATGATTGACCAGGCACTTTATTGTGTTTCTGTGTGGCTGCAGCGGCCAATGGAAATAGATATTCTACTGAGGGAAACCGTTGACCACCATGGCAACTGCCTTCGAGTGCCGGTCAAACAATTTGCTGGCTTATTTGAATCCCTAGTGGCAACGCTGAGAGAGGTGGTACCCGCAGCTGATCTGGTATCCTTCGCAGTGCTCGATAGCATTAATCACGACTTGCAGGCTCTGGTGTTGGAAGCCGGCGCACACCTGCGAAATCTCCCCCCGTCATAGGGCCTGTTCACACTAATTGGAATGCCACTCTTGTGACTAAAAAACCGCCAATTTAGGCGCGACAAGCGTGGTTTGGTTGTTCCAAATGAGCGAGGAACAACGCCAAGTGGCGCTTCTTTAGCCACAACCCGAAGGGCTGGGGCTATTTTTGGGTTCATCGCGGGTTAGCGGGAATTTGGTAGAGGCGAACGGTCAAT
>TARA_R110000772_G_scaffold15512_1_pt1 | contig 11029 bp, 17 predicted proteins | sample TARA_R110000772 | Tara Oceans TARA_R110000772 (sample SAMEA4397948) | marine metagenome | biome: Polar Biome; feature: [SRF] surface water layer (ENVO:00010504); material: water (ENVO:00002006), including particulate matter (ENVO:01000060) such as... | depth 5 m | reverse complement strand
CTGGGATTTTGATTAGTCCCAGAAATTATTACTACTATATTGTGGTATGAATTTGTACCACAATGTAGTAATGATTTTAATTGAAATTATTTTATATATTTTTTGATTGATTTAAAATATTATTACTACTATAAATGTAAGAGATAAACTTTTAACTATGAGTGATAAAGAAAATAATATAAGCGCAGTAAGATTAGGGGATAAACTAATTATATTTTTGAACGGACAAAGACAAGTAATATCAAAAACAATGTCCCCAGAAATATTTGATATTGTTTGTGGCTATGTAGACAGAAACGAAACCGATAGTATTGCAAACATATTTGATAACTTTGAGGATAAACTTTCAAAGTATTTAAGTGAATACTTTGAGTTAGAAGAAGGAAAGTTAGTAGATAACTTTCATAAGAAACCTAATCATTTCTCAAAATTACTTATAAGAAAGGGTACTGAATTAATGAGTAGTAATGAAGAAGTTATACCACTTTTTAAACTTTCTAAAAAGATATTCTTTGCTTCACAAAATATAGAAGCAAATTCAAATAAAACATTTGACAAAACAAGTTTTATAGGTATAACTTCAAATGGTAATCTATTACTACCAATAGAGAATTTATCAACCTGTGATAATAGGGTTATAGGCAGACCTGTTGACATAAAAGAAGGTCATAGAGAGGTTAGAAATAATGTTGGACTATCTTTGTCTTTGCACAAAAAAGACTCTAAAGAGGAAGCAAACATATATGCTTTAATAAGCCCTTTTGACATTATAAGTTTCAACGCAAACAATATTAATACAACCAGATACAAATTGTATCAAAGGGGAGAGTTTAACAATGTTAAAGGAGTTGTTGATGTACCCAATGAAAACTTGTTTGAAATATCATATAACATATTTGAAAAAGAATTTAAAAATAATTAATACTTTTTTGATTAATAAGAAAAATAATTACTACACTATAACATAACCAATAAAAAGAGACAAAATGAAATTGCAAAAATTAAAAAGCGATACCACCAAAACGCTAAACGTTAAAAGTAAAAAAGAATTCACAGTAGATACAAGTAATCAAATGATTGTTAGTATTTTAAGAGACAAACTTTATTCAAACAAAATTGGGGCAGTATGTAGAGAGGTAGCATCCAATTCAAGAGATGCAAATAGAGAGTCTGGTAATCCACAGACCCCAGTTATAATCAATATAAGTTCTGATGGCTCGATATTAGAGGATGGTATATCTATATCTTTCAAAGATAGTGGTGTAGGTATTAGCCCTTCAAGAATAGACAATGTATTCTTGAAGTATGGAAGCTCAACAAAAAGAGATTCCAATAATCAAACGGGGGGATTTGGTATTGGTGCAAAAACGCCTTTTGCTTACACAAATGAATTTTTAATATCTACCATTTCAGAGGATGAAGGTAAAAGATTGCACAACGTTTATCAAGCAGTCATTTCTAACGAAGGAGGTCAAGAGGTCTCACAACTTCTTTTAGTCTCTTCTAGCGACACAAATGAAAGTACTGGTACGGAGATTATCATACCTATACAAGAAAGTGATTTGATAGAGTTTGTTAGCGAATGTACTAAAGCAACAATATTATGGGATGTACAACCAACACTTACTGTTAACGGTGAAAATGAATTAAAAAAATTAGATACATTAATAGATGGTGAAGACTTTAAAGTAATTTATGGCGAATACAATGCAAACTTATTTGACAGTCACCACGATGGAGTTATTATGCAAATTGATGGAATTCCTTACAGGTTAAACAATGCACAAGTGGGGAGAGTAGACTCAAAAGTTAGCAAACACATTGATGCGTCTAAATTGTTTGATATGCAAACAAGATATAATTATGACAATACTCACAGAAACACTGTTCTAGTTTTCAATACGGGAGAGTTAACAATGTCTGCAAGTAGAGAAGAAATTGAATATACGCAAGAAAATATAGATGCTATCTTCGAAAAAGTTTTGAGCGCAGAGGCTTGTATTGAAAAAATGATTATTGATTCTTTTGAAAGTCTTAATACAAATTTGGAGAAAATTGCAACGTACAATAACTATGCTAATCGTTCAGAAAACAATTTCAAAAATTGGTTTGTCAAAAATGATGAAGAAAAACTAAAAGACTTTTTTAGAGTATATGGCGCAAATATGGTAATTAAGTGTGTTCATCCTGACTATGACAATACGGGTAACATTAAAAGAATGTCTGAAAACAAAATTGACTTTTTTAGAATTGCAAACAGCAATAGGTTTTCTTTCTCAAAAAAGAATTCAATCAACGGAGTAAGACCAGGGCTGGACTTTATTAATGATAACCTGTTTGTATTGCGAATGGCTGGGGAGAGTAATGCTTATGCTAAAAACTTAACACTTCAAACAAAAGTAAACAATGAAGACAAATCTGGTGTGGTATTTATGAATTTTGGACACCATGAAGAGGAAACAAATCCTTTTACTGACCTATTGATAGAGTCAGGTGTGGAAATAATCAAATATGCAGACGTAGAAAGAACGAAAGTACAAAGAAGTTACAGCAGTTCTGGGGTTAAGAAAAATGCTAGCTTGGGTACTATATATGCACGTAAATTGAATATTCACGGTTATTATTCTGATGTATCAAAGTTAAAGATGGAGTATAACAAAAAAGAAAATGTTATGACTGACTGGGATATGCGAGAGGCTGAGGAGGGAGAAACAAATGTATTAGTACCAGTAAATGATTGGACTGACTTAAAAGACTTGGATAAGACCAAAACAAATCTTAGAAGTGCGCTTAGAAAGGATAGTGGTTCTGATATTAACTTGGTTATCGTTAATAAAAAAGTAGAAAATGAAACTAAAGAATTAAGACTTTCATACGACCAAACTTGTGGCTTATTGGTAAAGTATGGTTACAGAATTGTTTTTGTAAAAAATAGCGAAATCAAGAAAGTTGAGAATGATAAAAATGCTATTGTAGGTCTAAGTAAAGCGTTTAGTAAACTGTTGAAAAACAAAGAATTTATTAAAGATGTAGTTAATAGTGCAAGACAGTCAGTAGTGCAAGAGGTGGCAGAATACAAAAAAGGTTCGTATGCGTATGATACACTATACAAAAACCCTTTAAAGAAAAAGTTTTTACTATTGGCAGGCTTTAATATTGATAACTTTAAAACACCAATGTCTGACTCTTTAGATACAACTAAAAGTAAAGGTGATTTGTTTAATGGTTCTGCTATGCTGGAATTGGCAGACAGGTTTTCCAAAAAAGTAAAAGGGAGAGATTATAGTAAATATATGACATCTGAAAAACTAGAGGAAGCTATGGGAGATATATCAAATTCTCACCCAATGATGCACTACCTTTTTGAAAAATTTGATAGTAACAGAAATTGGGATTTCTCAGAATATGACATAGAGAACAAAGAGGGAGAGACTAAAAGAGAGGGTATAAGCATAATGAGAGAAGAATTTGAAAATATGTTAGATAAAGAATTGAAAAAATTAAAAAAATAATGTTTCAATTTGTCTCGAAACAAACCCCCAACATATATAATGTGGTGATTATTAAAAAGTTGGGGGTTATTTAATCTAAAATGATTAACTTTGTTTCGAAACTATTTTAAAACTCAAACAAATTAAATTATGAAACAAAATGAATTCGTAATTAAAATACAGCAAATAACTGAAGATGATAAAGAAAAATATTACTTCTTTGAAATTGACGGCTATACAATGATGATTACAGCATGGACTATGTGTGGTAAGTTTTTAGTTGAAGAATGGGTTTCTGAAATGTACCCCCAGCTTAAAGCAATAAACATAGATGAAATGGAAAAAGGAGAAATGTATTATAAGGGCACAATGGACGTGGGCGCTATTACACAAGTCTTAACTAGTTGGGGATTTATTTTGTGCGGTTCAGAAGAACACAAGAAAGCAGCTGCTGGTTTAGATGTCGAGTGTAAGATAAAGCCTAAAAGTGATATCATTAAAGCAAACATTGATTATAAAAAAGAACAATTAGAAAAAGAATTGAAACTAGCCATATCAAATGAAGATTTTGAAAGCGCCATAATCATAAGAGATAAAATTAAAAACTTAAAATAAACATAAATGAAAAATTTAATAATATCATTAATCTTTATAGCAGTAGCAACATGCACTGTTTCAATAAGTGCACAACAATTAAATGATGGACCATACCGATGGGAATCTAAACAAATTGAAGTTACATTCGATGTGGAAGAAGATGGAGAATCTATAATAAACTTAAACTTTATACACCAAAGAGATACCATAAAAGGTTCAGGTCACTGGGTGAATGCACCAAAGTACAGTGACATGGAAAGTGGTGGCTGGTATGAAGCCTCTCTAGGATGGGAAGAAGTTATATATTTAGAAATGGATGTGCAAAATTATGCAGGAGAACTTAAAATAACTCAAAACATAGAAGGTGTAGATGTAGTCATGTTAGTGGACAGAGTCTATAGGCCTTGCATGCATTAAACGTTCCGAATAAAAGGGGTCACATGTTATTGTGGCCCTTTTTTTTTGCATTAATAGTTTACTTTTAATTTATAGTCAGTAAGTTAGTACAACTTGTTCAGGCGTATGTTTCGCAACATGCGTCACAAAAAAGGTTTCTCTTTAGGGGGAAGCCTTTTTTTGTACCCCCCAACATCTGGACCCCAGCAGTTCGGTCCGGCCCTGGTTAAATCCACCACATAAAAAAACATAGAAAGGTATACAATAATAAATATCTATTTTCCGAAAATTAATAATCTTTTTTTCAGAATATAATTAAACTTTATTGTATACCCTTATAGTGTGAACGTTTTCTTTCTACGGAAGTACTACGGAGCTCCTGCGGTACTTGGTCGGTGCTTGGACGATAAAGTATAGTTTTAAACGAATCATCTTGTATGAATTCAGGTTCTTTGAGCTGTTATACATGCATAATAAATTTTATTTATTTATTTTTTGATTAGTTCGACATATTCTTACTATACTATATTGAACATAAAAAATAGAGACAATGGGATTAGATATGTATTTAACGAAAACAAAAAGAGTAGAAGGTATTACGACTGAACAATATTCAGAAATAGATAACGCATTACCTTACAATAAAGAAGATTACAATTCAAGTTTAGGCTTGAAATCGTTATGCCCTGACGTAGAGGGGGTTGAGCATCTAAATGCATCTGTAAAACCTAGAGGTGATTATCCTACTTATTTAAGTATTAAAGAAGAACTTGGTTATTGGCGAAAATCTAATCAAATACATAGTTGGTTTGTTGAAAACTGTCAAGACGGAATAGATGAGTGCCAGTCATCAGAGGTTTCAAGAGAAGATTTGGAAGAGCTTTTAGAACTGTGCTACAAAGTGGTACATAAAAAAGCTAAACCAGAAGAAATTTTACCCACAACAGGCGGCTTCTTCTTTGGCAGTACTGCAATTGATTCGTTCTATATGGAGGACATTAAGTCAACCATTTCAATATTGGAAAAAGCAATAGCAAAAACAGATTGGGAAAAAGAAATCGTTTTCTATAGAGCATCTTGGTAATATAAATCAATTTAATACGTTATAATATTATGATTAAAACAATAAACAGATTTGATGCAGCAGTTAATATGGTGCCCAAAGAAGGGGTTTCAGTACTACATTTGGATGTAGAAGATGCACCCTTCTACATACAGTACGACACACAAGAAGAATTAGAAAAAGATTTTAGCGTAAGTATACACCCTTTATATAAATCTATCCATGTAGAACCAAAGGTTATAATAAAGGAGTGGGGCGAGTCAGTAGACGCTGCCATTAAAGGGGGTACACAAGAAGTGTACTTAAATGTTAGCTGTCTATACATAATAAAGAATGGTAAGTGTCTGTCAAAATAAATAAGATGAGTAAAAGAAAATTATCACCGATTGAAATTGTTGAAAGGGCAAAACATGATAACCTATGGGTTGATGGGAGTGAGTTTGATGGAGAATCTCAATTTCATCCCAACTCAAAAGGACAGCTATTTCATGAATGGATAAGAGAAAAACAAGCTTTATTTGTATTAGAAGTAGAAGAGGATGAAGATTATTTAGGAAGGAAATTAAACCAAAGCAAAGATGGGTGAAAAAGTAATAATACTTCGTGAAACATACGAAGACCAGGAAGAGATAATTGAAACTTTGAAGTTTGATAAACTCCCCAAAGAGTTACAGAAAAACTTATTCCATGCTATTGAATACCTAAAGTCAGACATGACTATTGAGCAGGATGCAATAGGAACATTACAGTGGTTATACGAACAACCTCATCGCGATGAATACTATCATGTAAAAGGAGATTGTAATATAATTGGTAATGTAACGTTTAGAACTCATACATATAACCCAGAAAGATATAATTAATTAATGTAATATTCATGAAGTAATTACGTTATAGTAAAAAGACATTTAAAACGCCCAAAGATAATGTGTAGAGTATTAAGAGGCACACACCAGTTGGTTACTTCGGTAACTAGGTACTACGCTCTTTAAATCTCACGGTGGCAAGCTGGAGTTCAGTCCGTGGAGCATAATATCTTTAAAAAGGGGTATAGTGATTGTAGACCGTGAAATTCGGAAGCGTTGAAATAAGCGAGAACAGAAAACCTTTCACTTGCCCCTTTTTTTAATTAAAAAATCATTGGAAAAAATAAAAGAAATACCCCTAGAAATAAAGAGCGAGCAAAAAATCAAACTACCTAAAGGTTCAAAGTTGTTAAGCGTGGTTTCTCAACATAATGAACCTATACTATCTGTAATGCTCAATACAGAATCTCATCAGGAAGAAATCTTTACAATCAAAAGTTATGGGGGTGGAAATGACGATTGTCTTAAGCCATATAACTATACCTTTTATGAAGAGGGTAAATACCTAGGCACCTATAATATAAGCAAACCACTTAAGCCAATGGTGGGTCACGTATTTGCCATTAAGAATGAAGAGGTTATATACAACTTCAAACCAACCCCCAGAAAAACAATAACACCTACAAAGAAAATTGAAAATAAAGAACCTACCACTATTAAGCCATATGAATTTGATAGACCAGCCTGGCTTAAAAAATAATTTATATACTTTTTGATTAGTTTAAATTATTCTTACTACACTATACTGAATATAAAAAAATAGAGACAATGACAAACTTTAGAATAACATGGAGACATGAAGTAAATTTACAAGCCGAAACAAAGGAAGAGGCTAAACAACTATGGGAAGCCCTTAGTCTAGGACAACTGAATAGAGAAGTTGCAGATGGAGAGATAACCAGTCATGAATTTGTAGAACAAGTATCTTTTGAAGATGAAGAGTATAACGAAATAAACTTATAGTACAATGGGAGTGCACATATTAACAGACCAAACAGATAATCATAAAGCATTATATTGTTCAACTACAATGCAAGCTTTTGGACCAATCTTCTATGAAGATGATGATGTGGAAGATTTCTTAGAGTGGTTGACATTAGATGCTAGAACGCTTACTGATAGTGAACTTAATAATAAATATTACGAATGGAAAGAAAGTATAACAAAATAAACATATAGTACAATGGGACAAAAAACAAATAACTTACATGCCTTTACTATTGATAAAGATAATATAAAAGAAGGATTAATTTCTCTCTTTGATATGGATGAGGACTATAATGGGGGTAACGGAGATGAGTACTGGGAGTTTGGTGAAGAAGTGGATGAAGAGGGCAACCTAATATCTTTGGCGGTGTTAGAGGGGTTTAAAACAGAGGCGGAAAGATTTGTGCATAACATATATACATATAGTCATAGTGATGGAGTTCTTAATCAAGAACAATGTATCACATCAACTCTATATAAAGTGCAAGAGTGTCATGGTAGCCATTCTGAACAATTCATTTTTGCCATAGTTGACACAGGTCCTCAATTCATAGTAGCAGTATCTTACTTAACATAAATAAATAAACACATGAGATTATATACAACAGAAGATAATTACTCTCACTTCGGAGTAAAAGATAAAGACCAAAAATATTTCAAACTATTGCATTCAGACGACTTTAGTGTAGAACCAAGAAAACAAGCAAAATTAGATGGCTATAGTGTTGGCGAAAGATTGTTAGAGGGCATGCATTTCTTACTAACAATTAACGATGATGGAACTCTATCTGTCGAAACCCCCCAATCTGCAAAAGATTATATGAGCAAATTAAACGAAGAGAGGTGGCTTAAGCAAGCGTTGGATTATGCTAAAGATAATGACTTCTTTGAGGGACTTGATGGTTTGGAAGATATAAATCTTGTAATGACTAATGGTGAATATAATTTTGAACAACATCCACTTCCAACCCCAAAAGTTATTGGGAAAGCAAGGTTGTAACAATTAAAGTATAACATAGGTATTTTGAAAGGGGGAAATTATTTTTCCCCTTTTTTGATTGGTTACAATTTTTCTTACTACATTATACTGAACATAAAAAATGGAGACAAATGGATACGGAACTTTTAAAAAAGAAAATATCGAAACTTGAAGAAAAAATTAGTGGAAATGATGATGAATATTCTGATTACTACAATAAGTATGGTACAAGCCAAAGACAAGATATGCTCGAAGAAGTTGATAGATTGAAAATATTGCGGAGAGATACTAAGTGCAAAACCTAACCCCCAGAAAAAAAACACAATACTTTTTGATTACTCTAAATTATTATTACTACATTATAGAGTATAAAGAAAACTTAAAAACAAATAAATAAATTATATATGGCTTTAGATAAATTTGATAGAATAATACAACCAAGACAATACGCTATGATATTAAACACCCATTGGAAATCCAATGACATACATATTATATTCGTACAGATAGCAGATAAAGAACCAACCTATAATAGAGTATACTATAAAAGACTCTGGACCTTAAGGGGGGATATACAAGAACAATTAGAAAACCCCCATATAATAAACATTCAAGAAGAAGTAACTTGGACTTCACCCGCTAAACTTTTATTAATAGATGAACAAACTTTTGTAGAAGGACATATCAATACTACATTCAAACATTTGAGAAATAAATTTACTGATAAAGAAATTGCTAATCAAATGGGTGACGCTGTACAAAGAAGTCTAAATAAAAATCAAGAACCATTAGTGAATCAAGTGTAGACAAAATATATAATCCAACTATTGGAATGAGGGAAGTTTTTAAGACTTCCCTTTTTTTGTATACATACTTTTTTCTTCTGGGAAATATATACTTTTTCTGGGCACCCCTGGTATTCCCGCCGTCGACCAGTAAGCCCCCAAAATTAACAACATAGGTATACAATAATAAAAACATATTTTCCGAAAAGTTATAATCTTTTTTTCGGATTATAATAAATCATTATTGTATACCCCCTAAACCATTTTATATACATCGTAAAATTTTTACGGCCCCACGGCGGGAAGCTCAAATATATATTCCGAAATAATATGAAATATTTAAAACACTTTTACGTTAATATAAAAGACATTAAACATTTTTGATGCAACTTATTTGAGACTAATCAAAAAATATCAAAAAAAATGTAACATTTATTAAAATTAATCGTTATATATAATAGAGGGGCGAACATTAAAAAACGATGATAACCCACCTGCTGTTCCAAGCAGACTAAGTGTGAGACATAAAAAGTAAAACTCACAATCTCTAAAACACTTTATTCGGAAAAAACATATTGGAAATTTTGTGCCATAACCTGGCCCTTAAAAACGCACACTCACTTTTATCATGAGATGGCAAAACAGCTAGCGCATAAATAGTAACAGCTGGCGTTAAGGGACACTGTAATAAGGGTGCCCGCAAAACAATAGAAAGAAAACTTTTATTTAGTTTTCCCCCAACAATAAAAATCTTTTGTTATCCACCAAAATTTAAAACCCTTTTTATAATTTATTAATAGTTTTTAATTAAAAATTTATTTACTTTTTTAATTAAAAAAAACCCCCAACAATTTCCCCAATCATTTAGACAAATCTCATAAGGGCCAACGTATCAGGCAATTATATTAATCTCCCCCTTTAATCTCCCTTAAACTTTTAATTAAAAAAAACTTTTAACTCTTAATTAAAAAATACTTTAGGGGACACCGAGCATTGGTTGAAATAATTGGGGGGCTCTGTAGCGGAGATTGAGGGGAGAGCTGTCCGTGAGTCTACAGGACCTGCAACCCACTTTTTGACACAATTTACCACTATTCTACACCTCTTACCACCTCTCCCTACTTACAAGTTTGATAATCAAGCAATTAACTTTTTCAGAAAATATAAATACTACTAATAAACGGTGGTAGAATATAGATAGCTCTCCCCAAAACTACCAATAAATTCCCAGATAAATACTACTAATAAAAATGCTAAAAATACTACCCACAATTAATCATTAAAAATCCACCAAATAAAAGCTCTCCCCATTCATAAAAATACTACAGAAAGCTCTCCCCATTTATATATAACATTCTCTCCCCAGTAGAAACAAAAATTCTCTCCCTTATTGTAATATATTTACAAATATTTCGTTGTATTAATATTATGGAAAATAAAAGAAATAATAAAAAGGATTTAAAGCTTAACAATAAGAAGTTAACGTTTATCACCAGGGCAGAGAATAGAGTAAACTTTACTCTCAACAAAATGGACTTGCTTATAGATTTATCAGATACCACTAAATATGAATATGACAATTTGCAAGTGCAAAAAATAGTCAGTACCTTAGAGGTTAAATTGAGGGAAATGAAATCGGAATTTAATAGGAGACTAGAAACAAAAGAAGCAACCAAACAACCATTCCAGTTTTAACAAAGTGCATATGACAGATTATAATAAACTTGATGCTTTAAAATATTTGGCTAATACCAAACTCACTAATATAAACGAATGGACAGAATCCTTTATGTATACCATATTGTCTAAAGTTATATTAGAAGATGATAGCAAAACATATACTAAAGAAGAATTGGATAGATTTA
>TARA_R110000772_G_scaffold41_2_pt1 | contig 11083 bp, 7 predicted proteins | sample TARA_R110000772 | Tara Oceans TARA_R110000772 (sample SAMEA4397948) | marine metagenome | biome: Polar Biome; feature: [SRF] surface water layer (ENVO:00010504); material: water (ENVO:00002006), including particulate matter (ENVO:01000060) such as... | depth 5 m | reverse complement strand
CCCAGCAGGTTGCATCACTTCTATGTTGCTACCCGCTTTAAGATTATCGCAAATCCAGTTTGAACCTCGCCCGTCTGCTACACGCTTAACCGTGACACGTAATCCTGTATCTTGGCTTGGCGTGCTCGACATAGAGTAACAACGCATCAAAAACGCCCCTTCATAAGGGAGTTTAAGGGTCAAAAATTGACCCGGCTGATAGTCAAATTGCTCGGTTAACGATGCTGGTACGTCAAATACAATAGAGTTCGCATCAGCGGTTTCTTGTATTACTTCAGCAATAGTTAAATTATGATAACGAGACATAGCGACTCCCTAGCTTATACAAAAGGATCTGAGTTAGGTAAACCTAGCATTACAGTGCCATGTGCACGCATGTAAGTATCTGTATTGTTAGCAATATGACCACGAGACTGATTTATATCGCGAAAAATTCGCTCAATCGGATTACCTTTATAAGTTCCCGACGCTGCACAAGCGCGCATAATCTCGTTAATTCTTTCACTACACTGTTTAGGCACAGCTGCTGATTGCGCGCGCTGTAGTAAACGGTCATTAACTGGCATCATTTCGCCATTTTGAGTATGCTTTACCACTTCTGCAAAATTACGAAACAACACCAACTTCAACTGATCGCTGGTCATTATTGCTTCGGTTACTGCCATTTGCGCATTCACGTCTTCTGCAGTTTTACCACCGTGTTTACCCACATGTTCAGCGCAGCGATGACGAAATTCAGTAACAGCACCATCCAGTGCACCAATACACGCGGTAGATACAGCACGCTGAAATATCTGCACAAATGGGATACGGTATAACCAGTTATCATTAATCGCGCGCCCTTTACAAGCTGCGTCGCTGTAGTCATTAGTTTGGTGGGTGCGATACTCAGGAACAAATGCCCCTTCAACCACAATATCGTGACTACCAGAAGCGCGTAGTCCAAGTACATCCCAGTTTTTTACCACTTTAAAATCAGATTTAGGTAATAAGAATGTTCTATGTTCAAGCTCTTTACTGCCTGGTGATTTAGGCACTAAGCCACCTAAAAATATCCATTCACAGTGCTCTACACCGCTTGAAAAACCCCAACGGCCTGAAAAGTTAAAACCACCTTCCACTTTTTCTACTTTGCCCACTGGCATATAAGTAGAAGCAATCAATATCTCTGGGGTTTCAGCAAGCACTTCTATTTGTGCCCTTTCATCAAACAAGCCAATTTGCCAGTTATGTACGCCAATAACACCATAAATCCATGCGGTAGACATACAACCTTGCGCTAGCGTCATTTGAATAATATAAAATACTCTAGGGTCAAGCTCATATCCGCCCCAGCGTTTAGGTTGTAAAACACGGAACAAACCTGCTGCAATCATTTCTTTTATTGTTTCATCAGGTACTTTACCAGCAGTTTCTGCAGCTTGGGCGCGTTCAAGTAAGTTAGGAACCAACTTCTCTGCCGCTGCGATGAGACGATTAGCTTCTGGTGTAAGAAAATCATCTGAGATACCTGTAATATCAATTTTATATGGAACACTCATGGTTGTTATCCTTCATAGAATTAGCGCGCAATTGCACTGGTTAAACTCACCAACTTGCTTAACACCAGATTTTCACACTAGCCACTATCTCTCATCGTCAATATGGACTAAGCAAAAAAACTTCTCATTCCACGCAATAATTAACAGCGCTATTAAGCAACTCACATAATAAAGAACAATATTTCCCAACTCAGTGGTATCACTTTAAATTCAATAACTTAACCAAAGGAAGGGGGTTGAAATATGGGTGTAAAACTGAAGTGAACAAATACGGCAACGGGCACTAACTTATATAACGCTTATAAAACAACACCAAAGTAGCAGTTTGTTTACCTCTTATTTACACATAGTCCAAATGCGTGATGCTCAACAGATCACTTATCGCTACTTTCAAACCGCAGTGTAAAAAAAGTACAACAAAATAGCGGTTAGGCATTTCCTCTTTGATAAGCTTTACTCAATGAGGGTTGCAGTAGTTAGTGAATGCCTATCGCTGAAATAAATATAAAAAATCATCGAGGAAGTGTAATGAATTTAAATGACAATAGGTTTGCATCAAATCTCACTATAAAACCGTTAGCGTTTGCTATTGCATGCGCTGTATCTGGTCAGGTATTTGCAGCGCAAGAACAAACCGAAGTAGACAATACAACGGCAAAGGGCAAAGGCATTGAGCGTATATCAGTTACTGCCCAAAAACGCATTAGCACATTACAAGAAACACCTATTGCAATTACTGCATTTAATGCTGAAGCATTAGAAAACCAAGGCATAGAAGATATTAGCGATATCAGTAGTATGGTACCAAATACCAATGTGGTCGTTCCTATTGGCAGCCCTTTTAATGTGGGTGTTAATATTCGTGGCTTAGGTACTAATGAACCTTCATTAGCGGTAGATCCAAAAGTTGGGATTTATCTTGATGGCGTTTATTTAGCGCGTAACTCAGGGGCTATCTTTAGTATTGTTGATTTAGAGCGAATGGAAGTATTACGTGGCCCACAAGGTACTTTATGGGGTAAAAATACCACAGGCGGCGCTATTAACATGGTCACCAAAAAGCCATCAGATGACTTTGAATTCAAGCAAAAGCTGACATTTGGTTCTGACGGTTTATTCAGCTCTACTACTTCTGTCGATACTGGCTCATTTAATGACTTTACCGCTAAATTAACGTATATGACTAGCGAAGAAGACGGTTGGGCTAAAAATACCTATGCCGGTGCTAAAGAAAAAAATTTAGGTGCTAAAGATATAGAAGCTTATCGAATTGCATTACGGTATATAGGTAGCGATTTCTCTGTGGATTACAGCTACGACAAAACAGATGGCAGCTCAGTAGCAATACCGGTACAAATTAGTAACGTACGACCAAATATCATCGACCCAAGTATCCCCACTATGAATATGGCGACCGGTACATTTTATGCGGGTAACGTATATGCTCAAATGGCCGCTAACGAATTTAAAGGGGGCCGACAAACAGAGTTTGAATTAGACAACCATGGCAGAGAGTATGTCGAGATATCTGGTCACAACCTATCATTTGAATGGGATTATGCAGACCGCCACAGTTTTAAATCTATTACATCGTATCGTGACTACTCTTCTAATTTAGCAGAATCTGATTTAGATGGTGGCGCATACTTTGGTGCAGAACTTGATGCTACGTTCCAACCAACAGGAAACATGGTTTCAACACCCGCTTTTCACTTTACTAACTACAAAAGCCAAGATCAAAGTTCTCAAGAATTTCAGTTTCTTGGCGACTTCATGGATGGAAAACTTGAGTATGTAGCAGGGTATTATTACTTTACAGAAGAAGGTGATGAGTATAACCCTTGGGATATGACGATACAAATTCCAACACCAACGGGTGGGAGGTTAAATGCACTATTTACTGGCGCATTACCATTTGGCGTGTTCTATAATATTGAATCTGAAGCACAAGCTTTATTTTCACAAGTTAATTACCATGTAACCGACTCACTCAATGTGACTTTAGGGTTGCGTCATACTAAAGATAAAAAATCGATAACGAATGTGGCTGAACATGACGCCATGCTAAGTAAAGACTTATCTGCGACAAAAGAGTGGAGCAAAACAGTTGGCTCGCTAATTGTGAATTATGTAGTTGATCAAAATCTAACCGTTTATGGTAAATTAGCCCAAGGCTACGCAGCAGGAACATATAATCCAGGAGCTGTTGACCGTTTTGCTTATTTAAGTACAGGACAAGCAAATTTTGAAGGTGTATTAACCCCAGCAGATCCTGAAGATACCCTAGCTTATGAAGTGGGTGCAAAAGCAATGTTCTTAGATGATAGAATTATGCTTAATACTGCTGTCTTTTATAATGATAATACAAATTTACAGGTAACATCTTATGTAAACGGCATACGTCGCTCGCTAAATTCAGGTGAATCTAAAAGTCTAGGCGTGGAATTTGATGCTAAATTTTCTGCAACTGATAACTTACTATTTTCTGCAAGCTATGGATATAGAGATACTGAATATACAGATGAGGACTTTTCTGATCTCAATCGCTATACAGCCTCATTAGCAATGAGTTGGACTCTAGCAGAGTTTAATTTTGGTAACTTAAGCCTGCATGCAGATTACACTATGAATGATGAATTTCAGTACACGCTTATTGACCCACGTTTAGTTGCAGATTCTTACAGTTTACTTAACGCACGTTTAACTTTATCTGATATTAAAGTGGGCGATAATTCCAGTATTAAAATATCTGCCTTTGGTAGAAATATTACTGATGAAGATTATTTGTTGCATGGCACAAATATGAACTTCTTTGATACTCAAACCTACGGTGCTCCTGCTAGCTATGGCGTTGATATGACATTTATCTTTTAGTGAATTAAATAATTATTATAGTGAAAAAAGGCCTTAATATTTATTAAGGCCTTTTTATTTGTGCTGCTATTGTTGCTACGAATACAGCTGTATTTGCACAGTAATGATCGTTGAGATAGGGTTAATACGCATAATTTGGTAGGTAGGATATAAAGTTATATTAATTATAACCTTGCTGTAATTGCGCTTAATTGACCTAGCACAAAGCAGCAAGATTATATGAGGTTCGATTATTTAGGTAGGTTTAACTCGCGCGCTAACTTTTGTGCGGAGATGGTACTGTACTGCAGCTCATCTGCTGCAGAGTTATCTGCAATCCATAACAATACATTACCTATTTCATCCGGTTCGGCTACAGCCTGCTGCAAGCCTTTAATACCCTGATCGCCAATAGTCGCTCTTAGCGTTTCAGTGTTAACAACTCCTGGGTTTACTGTAAAAGCGCGAATACCTTGATGACCATGTTCACGGCAAATAATACCCGACAGTCGCGACACTGCAGCCTTACCTGCACCGTATGCATAACCCCAGCCCCCTTTAGATGCAGGAATAGGCGGATCTTTTTCACCCGCTCCCGAGGTTATATTTATTATACAACCGCTTTGTTGCGCTAACATACTTGGTAAAACAGCTTGTGCTATTTGCACTGGCGCGCCTATGTAACCTCTAGCAACTTTTTCAAGCGTTTGCTGCGTTACATCTAATAAAGAAGCATTAAGGCCAGCCCCCTGATAAATAGCATTATTAACAACCACGTCAATTTTACCAAAGTGTTCAAACACCTGCTTTAGAGCACTAGCAACGGAGTTAAAATCAAGTAAATCCATTTTTAGCGCAATGACCTCACAACCTAATTGCTCCATCATTTGGGCTGTTTGTTTTAAACTCCCTTGCGTACTTTGCTGTGCTACCTCGCTATCTAATTCACGAGCTGTTATTGCTACTCGATAGCCTGCTTTTGCAAATGCGATGGCTGTTGCACGACCAATACCTCTACTTGCACCTGAAATAAACGCTACTTTTGACACAAATTATCTCCTATTTTTTATTTAACTTAGCATCAATTTAGCATTGCGGCATAGTTTAAATGGACCAAGGATTTTATTGTTATATGAAAATGCTACATAACTGATTACACAAGTAATAATGTGTGTTCTAAAAGCATCTGTTGTTAGATTAAATAAGTGATTTTGTGAGGAGATTTTGTGGTAATAAAGGTTAACGTTAGCTAAAAGCAAAAAACCCAGCAACGTTAGTTACTGGGTTTTAAATTTGGTGCGGATGGGGGGACTTGAACCCCCATGCCCTAAAGCACCACCCCCTCAAGGTGGCGTGTCTACCAATTCCACCACATCCGCATTTTTTAAGCTTGCGCTTAGGTGTTAAACTTTATGATTTATTTGAGGAGTATAAATCGTTTAACGTTTTAGCTTTTACGCTAAATTAATTTGGTACGTCAGAGCGTTGCTCTTTCGAAGATGTAACTGGCACATCTTCTTCAACAGGAATAACTGTTTCTAAAGCTGGTGCTGCTTCAAGGTTTTCCCATTCATCAGTCTTTTTAATATGACTTGCAGTAAGGTTGCCCAGTACTATGCTTAATATAAAAAACACAGAAGCTAAAACTGTCGTTGTTTTAGTCATAAAGTTACCTGCACCTGATGATCCGAAAACAGTTGACGAAGCACCCGCGCCAAATGAAGAACCCATATCGGCACCTTTACCTTGCTGGATTAAAACCATTCCAACAAGCGCTAAAGCTACAACTAAATAAACTACTAGTAAAATTTCGTACATTTATACGGTCCCTTTTGCACTGTTGCAGATAGCAGTAAATGAATCTGCTTTTAAACTTGCGCCACCAATTAGGCCGCCGTCTATATCTGTTTGTGCAAATAATAATTCGCTATTTTTTTCGTTAACGCTACCACCATATAAGATGGTTAGCCCTTGTGCTAAATCGCTGTTTAATGAAGCGATTTTGTCACGGATAAATTTATGAACGCTTTGTGCCTGTTCTGGCGATGCAGTCTTACCTGTGCCTATGGCCCAAACGGGTTCATATGCTATCACAGAATCTTTGAGTGCTGCTACACCTAATTTTTCAATTACTGCATCAATTTGTGCAGCAACTATTTGTTCTGTTTTACCGTTTTCTTGCTCACTTTCGCTCTCTCCAACACATAAAATTGGCGTTAAACCAACTTGTTGTGCGCGAGCAAATTTTGCAGCTACGACATCATTGCTTTCTTTGTATATACTACGGCGCTCTGAGTGACCTACTAATACATATTGGGCGCCCAACTCTTTAATAAGTTGTGCATCAACTTCACCGGTAAATGCACCGGGGGTATTTTCTGACACAGTTTGAGTTCCCGTTGAAACACCGCTGGCTATCATTGCTGACACTAACGGAAACGGAGGAAATAAAACAATGTCTATCTCGTTTGATTTAACATTGTTAATAGCATCAGACATTTGTTTAACCAGCTCTAAAGAGCCATTCATTTTCCAATTGCCTGCGACCATCGCCTTGCGTGCTGCCATTTTTCCACTCCACATGAGAAAGCGGTCGAGATATTAACTCGACTCGCCCAAAGTTACAAGAGGTTATTGTTATCAATCAGTTTGTTTGCTCATAGATTCAACAACCGCGGCTATTTTTTCTGCGCTGTCGATTACTAACTTCTCTTGTTCGGCCTCAACCATAACACGTACAACAGGTTCAGTGCCTGATTTACGTAGTAACACACGCCCCTTTTCACCTAAAGTTTGCTCAACCTCTGCTACTGCAGCTAATACTGCAGGCGCTTTTGTCGGATCTGTACCTGGGGTGTAACGTACGTTAATCATTTTCATTGGGTACTTAGTAAAACCAGTACCTAAGTCTTGTAATGTTTTATTTTGCGCAACCATAGCAGCTAGTACTTGCAAGCTTGAAATAATGCCATCGCCGGTGCTAATTAAATCAAGGTTTAATACATGGCCCGAGCTTTCGCCGCCAATAGTCCAGCCTTTTTGTTGTAGCAATTCCATTACATAACGGTCGCCTACTTTACTGCGTGCAAATTCAATACCTTTGGCTTTCAATGCATTTTCAAGGCCCATGTTTGACATAACAGTGCCAACAACACCACCACCTAAATTATCATCTTGCGCTGCTTGGCAGGCAATAATATACACTAAGTCATCACCATCAAACACACGACCATTATGATCAACCATCATTACACGGTCGCCATCGCCATCATAGGCAATGCCCACATCTGCATTATGTTCAAGCACTTTACGTTTTAGGGTATCTACGTGAGTAGCGCCGCATTCATGGTTAATATTTACACCATTGGGCTCACACGCATGCGTGATTATATTTGCACCTAGTTCGCGCATAACTGATGGTGCAATATGGTAAGTTGCGCCATTGGCACAATCGAGTACAATTTTTAATCCTTCAAGCGACAAGCTTTGTGGAAATTGGCTTTTACAAAATTCGATATAACGACCATCAGCGCTAGTTAAGCGACTCGCTTTACCTAATTTATCTGACTCAACACAAGTCATTGGTTCATCAAGCATGGCTTCAATTTCAAGCTCTACTTTGTCATCAAGCTTTAAACCGCGACAGTTAAAAAACTTTATGCCGTTATCGTAATACGGGTTGTGCGATGCACTAATTACTATGCCGGCTTCGGCTCTAAATGTTTGTGCTAAATAAGCAATCGCAGGGGTTGGCATAGGGCCCAGTAATACAACATCGATTCCTGCTGCAATTAACCCTGCTTGTAATGCGGTTTCTAACATATAGCCTGAAATGCGGGTATCTTTACCTATCATCACTTTTTTAGTGCCGTTTTCTGATAGGACACGGCCCGCAGCCCAACCTAGTTTCATTGCAAACTCAGGATTTATAGGATGCTCACCCACGAGCCCGCGTACACCATCGGTGCCAAAATATTTTCTTTCTTTCATTTAAAGTACTCCTTGTTTGCAGGCTTGTAGTACGTTAAGTACATCTGCGGTTTCTTTTACGTCGTGTACACGAATAATATGCGCACCATTTTGTGCTGCGATTAATGCGCCCGCTAAACTGCCGGCCAATCGCTCATTTGTATTTCTATTTAATAAGTTGCCAATCATCGACTTACGCGATAATCCCGCTAACAACGGTAAACCAAACTGATTAAAGTCATTAAACTGCGCCAGTAGTTGGTAATTGTGGCTGAGTGTTTTACCAAAACCAAAGCCAGGATCAAGAATAAGTTGTGTTTGCTTAATCCCCGCTGTTTTACACGCAGCAATACGCTGACTAAAAAACTGTTTTATATCTGTAAATAAATCATCATAGTGTGGCGCTGCCTGCATGCTGCGAGGTTGGCCTTGCATATGCATTAAACACACCGCAACATCAGGAAACTGCGCCACTACGTTCAGTGCGTCGCTTTCTTGTAATGCACGTACGTCATTAACAATATCGGCCCCAGCTAAAATAGCTTGGTGCATTACTTGTGCTTTGCTGGTATCAATAGATATAACGCAATCACTGTTTTCACGAATTGCTTTAATCGCTGGTATTACACGTGCTAATTCATCCTCAAGGCTCACATCAGGAGCACCTGGGCGAGTCGACTCTCCGCCAATATCTATAATTTGCGCCCCGTCGTCTAACAATTGCAGCGCACGCTGCAGCGCAATATCAGGGTCTATAAACTGCCCGCCATCTGAAAATGAATCGGGAGTAACATTAAGTATTCCCATAATTACTGGATTTGCCAAACTTAGTGTACGTTTGCGAGGCAAGTTTAGTAAATTATTCATGATGACCTTTTTTGTTTGAATTAGCTGAAGTTTATTTTATACGTTTGATACAAAAAAGCCCCGAGGTTCGGGGCTTTTAGTTTAGCTATTTTAACGATTATTCAGCTTTGTCATCAAGGTTTGTTTCATCTTTTTTAGCTTCATCAGTTGGTTTTTGATCTTCATCAACTAATTTTTCTGCTGAAACATCTTCTTTAACTGGCTTTTTTTCATGGCGGTCATGCGCATCGCGTGGTTCACGAACTTCTTGGCGCGCCATTAAATCATCAATTTGCTTAGCATCAATCGTTTCGTACTTCATCAGCGCATCTTTCATTGCGTGTAGAATATCGATATTTTCTTTTAATATCGCTTCTGCTCGTTGATAGTTACGATCTGACAATAAACGTACTTCGCTATCGATAATTTTAGCTGTTTCGTCCGATATACTCATAGAGCGGCCACCGCCCATGTACATATCGTTTTGATCTTCTGCGTAAAGTAGTGGTCCAAGTTTTTCACTTAAACCCCAGTGCGTTACCATTTTACGGGCAATATCACTTGCACGTTCAATATCGTTACTAGCACCTGTGGTTACTTTATCTGCACCATAAATAAGTGCTTCTGCGATACGACCGCCATACAGGCTTGAGATCATCGACTCTAGCAATTCTTTAGAATGGCTTACACGGTCTTGTTCAGGCAAGTACATAGTTACACCTAGCGCACGGCCACGTGGAATTATAGATACTTTATAAACAGGATCATGCTCTGGCACCATACGACCAACAATAGCATGGCCAGCTTCGTGGTACGCTGTCATGGCTTTTTCTTGCTCGCTCATCACCATGGTTTTGCGCTCAGCGCCCATCATGATTTTATCTTTAGCAGCGTCAAACTCAGCCATACTAACAACACGTTTATTACCGCGTGCCGCATAGAGTGCAGCTTCGTTTACTAGGTTTGCTAAATCAGCACCTGAAAAACCCGGTGTACCGCGTGCAATTAAAGCTGCTTCAACGTTGTCGCCTAATGGCACTTTACGCATATGTACTTTAAGTATTTGCTCACGACCACGAATATCAGGTAAGCCAACTTCAACTTGGCGGTCAAAACGACCCGGACGAAGTAAGGCTGGATCTAATACGTCTGGGCGGTTAGTTGCAGCAATAACGATAATACCTTCGTTACCACCAAAACCATCCATTTCTACTAGCATTTGGTTTAGCGTTTGCTCACGTTCGTCGTTACCGCCGCCCATACCAGCACCACGTTTACGACCTACAGCATCTATTTCATCAATAAAGATAATACAGGGTGATGCTTTTTTAGCTTGCTCGAACATATCTCGTACGCGAGATGCGCCCACACCAACAAACATTTCAACAAAGTCCGAACCAGAAATAGTAAAGAACGGCACTTTTGCTTCACCAGCAACGGCTTTAGCAAGTAACGTTTTACCTGTACCAGGAGGACCAACCATCAACACGCCTTTAGGAATGCTGCCACCTAATTTTTGGAATTTTGATGGGTCGCGTAAAAAATCTACCAATTCTGATACATCTTCTTTTGCTTCATCACAGCCAGCAACATCGGCGAAAGTGGTTTTAATTTGATCTTCGCTCATTAAGCGCGCTTTGCTCTTACCAAACGACATTGCGCCTTTACCGCCACCGCCTTGCATTTGACGCATGAAAAATATCCACACACCAATAAGCAGTATCATTGGGAACCAAGAAATAAATATACTTGCTAAAAATGACTGCTCTTCAGGTTTAACCCCTTTCACATTGACGTTACTTTTTAACAAATCATTTAAAATGTCTTTGTCGTAAATAGGCATAATCGTTTGAAAACGTTCGCCACTGGTTTTA
>TARA_R110000772_G_scaffold43692_1_pt1 | contig 11086 bp, 17 predicted proteins | sample TARA_R110000772 | Tara Oceans TARA_R110000772 (sample SAMEA4397948) | marine metagenome | biome: Polar Biome; feature: [SRF] surface water layer (ENVO:00010504); material: water (ENVO:00002006), including particulate matter (ENVO:01000060) such as... | depth 5 m | reverse complement strand
AATCAGGCGACGAAGTTGATCTAGGCGGATTGCTTGATATCCGTGACATACAAGAAGAGCTGGTTAATAAAATTAAAGAGGAGTTGGTAAAAGATGAATATTAATTGGGATGAACAACCTACTAAAAAACATGTTTGGATTGAGCATAAAGCGCCTAAGGCGAATGACTTGAGCGGCTGGTATAAGTTAGATTTTCATGATCGAGATATGTACGCTAGTGAGGATGGCTTGACTAGAATCCCCTGTAATAATGAGGGGCGTTATTTTACTATCCACAGCAAGCAAGAACAATGCGTGCCGAAAGTTGAAGAGTGGCCGGACGGGGCTACACATAAGATTAATAAGGGTTTTATAAAATGGGTTAATGGGGTTGAATATAACCTATATGATGGTGGATGGGTTGAAAATGACTGTAGTTGGCCACTTTGTAAATACAAGTTATCTAATGATTTTAAAGTAATAGAGCGACCAGTAGATGCGCCATATATGCCGAAGGTGGGAGAGTGGTTTACCGCTGACCACGGTAAAGACTATATGTTTGTAGGCAAGAATAGCTATGATCATTTTGTTACTGAGGGTAAGGATACTGTGATTCGGGTTCTTTCATCGCTAGAAGGCTCAACGCCAATCAAAACTGAGCGTGAAGAGCTAATAGATATTATTACGTGCGTATATGCAGATTATGAAAAGGTAGCGGATGCCATCCTAGCCGCTGGGTTCACATCAATAAAGAAAGGTGATAAAAGATGAATATTGAAATTAAATGGCCTGAAGGGGCTACACATAAGATAGATAGCCTTTTTAAAAAATGGGTTGATGGAGCTGAGTTCAGCCTAAAGGATGGTGAGTGGGTTAAAGCTAAATATAGCTGGACACTTGATAAGTACAAATTATCTAGAGGTTTTAAAGTAATAGAACGCCCAGTAGATGCGCCATATATGCCGAAGGTTGATGAGTGGTTTACAGCTGCAAACGGAGACGAGTACATGTTAATAGGTAAGACTAGCTATGGGCATTTTGTTGTAGAGAGTAGGGAAACAGTGGTTATTCGTTTTCCATCGCTAAAAGGTGCAAGGCCTATCAAAACCGAGCTTGATCAGTTTATGAGCGCTGTTGCTGAGGCGGTATACATGCCGAAGGTTGGTGAGTGGTGCGATTATCGAACAGTGCAGAAAGGTGAACATAGAAAGGCATTCTTTATTGGGCATAACGAATCTGGTGAGCATGTATTAAAAGACGTCCACGGTGATTTTATTGAAGATAACTGCAACTTCCGCCCAATCAAAACAGAGCGCGATATATTAATAGACATTATTAGCCTTAATATAAATATGGACATAGCTTCTAGTGGAATAGCTAGCGCAATACTAGCCGCTGGCTTCACATCAATAAAGAAAGGTGATAAAAGATGAATATTGAAATTAAATGGCCTGTAGGGGCTACTCATAAGATTAATGAGGTTTTTACAAAATGGGTTAATGGTGTTGAGTATGATTTTAGCGATGGCGCATGGTATAAAGCGACTATGGGTTGGTCTCTGAGTCATTACCTTCGGCTGCCACATTTTAATATAATAGAGTGCCCAATCAAAGCCGAGCGCAAAGAATTTATATTAGAGAGCAAAGAGATCACTTCAACTGATGGGGCTACTGATGAAGAATACTATGAAAATTTATTTGGCATGATATACGACAATGGTGCACGCTTCACAAATAAACCTTGACACAACCGCAGGGCTTGCTAATCTAACAGAATCATCAACAAAACTGGAGGTGATATAAGTAGTGCCCGCCAATCACATTCGAGAGAAGCTGTGGCGGTTTTAATTAATTTAATATAAGGGGTTGGTATGTTTGGGTTCATAAACAGTATGATAGATGAAACTGTAAAGATATTAGATGACGTAGTAGATACTGGGCTAGCAGTTGTAACGCTTGGCGAATACGGTGAATTAAATAAAGAAAATGTTACAAGGCTTTTAGCAGCAGGACTTACAATTTACACTATATCAGAAGTTACGGGTGTAGCAGTTGACTTAATTGAGAAAGCGCTAGAAGATTGATTTTGTTCAACCTCTGGCACATGGGTTAGTTTTTCGTAGGGTTTAGTTGGCCTGTTGAAAGTCAATTACCACGGAAAGCCGAATGAATGTGCAAGCCGCTAATCTTATAAAGTAGGTAGTCCCGCCTATGGCGACAGAGGGTATTGATCGGCTAGTATTTACAGATACCAAGCCCTAAACAAGCCCGCCCCTCTTGTGGTCGCAACGGGGTAACTAATTTAAAAGGTGAGAATCATGGCAATAACAACAATACATCAACTAGCCATAGCAACTGGCACGCAATACAAAACCCTTATCCAGCGAACAGCTAATTACCCTATACCTGAAAAGCCAAGGTCTAAATACCGCGGTAGAAAGGTTTATCGAATAGGTGTGCTAGAGAATTGGCATAAAATAACCGAGAATATTATCAATTGCCGTGGCCATAGTGTGCAAGTAGAGATAAAGGAAGGTGAGCAGGCAAAGCTGATGGGCAAGCGATTAAAAAGCAATCCTTATGTATATGTTTCTGAATTGGGTAAATTCTGCGCTTGGGCCGCTGGATGGGTAGATGCAAAAAAGTCTTGACACATTCGTATTAGCTGCTAATCTCTAGTTACACACAAAGGAGAGTTCAAAATGAAAACAAGCATATTAAGTCTAATAGCATTTCTAGCCGTGGCAACACTAGCCGCACCCGCTTATAGTGATGAGCTAGAGCTACGCGTAACTGATATGAAATACACATGGGGTGATTCTTACAATTTCCCAGTGACCGCGTATCAAATTGGCTACACTAAAAACTATGGACAAATAGGGTTTCGCATCATGGGAGGCCAGTCAGACGAAAAAGTCAATTCAAAAGGCGGTAATTTAACAAACAAGCTAGAGGATTTCTTTGTATTTAGTGTGCATAGAAATGTAAAACTAAGTAAAAATATCACCTTTCAATATGGCCTAAACTACACTGAATACAAAGGCGGATCAAAAGGTCATAAGAATTCAGATACCGGATTTGGCAATGGGTTTGCGCTCCAATATGATATTAATGACCTGTTTTCAGCAAAAGCTTCTTATGATATGTATTACTCAAAAGCCAAGCCGTCTCTAGGCCAAGAAGTAACAAGTGGCACAGGATTATCATTAGTTGCGAGGTTTTAATATGACTGATGCAATGGTTGGTTGGAGTAGCACAATAATGTATCGAGAAGAGCCATTCGATGCTATTTACACGCTAAGGCTAAACGAGACTAAACGGATATATCTACGCTATGAAGCGCGTGATATTGTTAATGATTTTATAACTAGAATGGTAAAGGGAGAGAAGAGATGAGAGCTAAATTGATTAAAGGTCATCCCGCTTGGGGAGAGTTAAAGTTTGGCCATGTTTACGAGGGAGTAATCACTGATTCGGGTTACTTTTATATTGGTGATAACTGCTTTGGCTACAAGTTTGACGGCTACTTCGAAGAAGTAAAAGACGAAAAGCTCCGAGGAGTTAGGGTGATGGATACACTTGATAAGATTTTAATTACTATCATTACAGTAGCTCTACTGGCAAGCGGGGTCTGTGTTTTAGATGTCTTTTATAAACGTTCACTGATAATACCATGCGAACTAGAGTTACCCCGTAATCAATCATGTGTGTTAATAGCAGTACCGGAGGTTAAGTAATGATCTGCCCTTCATGCGAGAGCGAGAATCTAAAAGTACACGCGCAAAACCCGCCACGCTGGATATGTGGGGATTGCTCAAAAACAACACGAAAGCCACTAGACGGCTATCAATTTCCAGTGGTCACAGCAACCAGTACACGGTTCGTCATAACGTGGGCACAGAACGCAACGGCCCCACATAAAAGCACGCTTAGAACACTATTACAGTATTGTAAGCACAATAAAGCTCAATTACTGGTTATTCCTAGCCGATATCGCAATGCAACGAGCGTGTGGAGTAAGGCGCAACAAGATCAAGACTGGTGGCATAAGGAACTAACACCCTACTTGCTGGGTCATGAGTTAGAGCTTAACCCTAATCTAGTAGTCGGCGGTGATGTAAGGTTAACACCTACCGCGGCTAACCCATTACAAGGTATGCAAACTGTGAGCGGGCATAAGTCGTATATTCTAGGCCACCCACAGATAGCGTTTGAAACAGTGGCAACACCACAGAGTAAGCTGGCTAAGATTATAACTTCCACAGGGGCGATCACTAAAAGCAATTACAGTGATACAACTGCAGGTAAGAAAGGCGCTTTTCATCATGAGCTAGGGGCTACTCTGGTAGAGCTGGATGGTTCTAAATTCCACATTAGGCAGTTAATCGCCAATGGGCATGGGGTTATATGCGACCTAGACAAACGCTATGATGGCAAGACTATCAAGGGTAAGCAGCGTGCCGAATGCTTTGTGTCAGGCGACTTTCACGGTAAGTACCTAGATGAAAAGGTTAAGGCAGCATGGTGGACGGGTAAGAACTCATTATTTAGTCTAATCAAGCCAAAGGTACAAGTATTTCATGATGTGTTTGATGGATATTTTGGTTCGCATCATCATAACCATGACCCGTTCCTAACCCTTAGAAAGCATTTTAATGGTGATAATGACGGTCAAAACGAACTAATAGGGACATTACAAAAGCTTGATGATTGTATGCTGGCTGATAAAAACTACATTGTTAAGTCCAACCATGACGAACACTTAGATCGCTGGTTAAAAGAAACCGATTGGCGCAAAGACCCTGCAAACGCTGAGTTCTATCTGCAGACAGCATTAGCAATCGTGCAAGCTATTAAGTCGGGCAATAAGTTTGACGCGCTAGAATACTGGGCAAAACAAACTGGATTAGCTAAAGGCGCTATATTCTTAAAGCGTAGCCAAGTTATGGCTATAAAAGACTTTCTTATGTCTCTACATGGCGATAAAGGTATTAATGGCGCTAGGGGTAGTGTAAAGTCATTCAACAAGATTGGCTCACAAAGCGTAACGGGTCATGGCCACGCACCAGCAAAGGAAAAGGGAGCTTGGCGTGTTGGGATTAGCTGCATTCATGGGTTAGAGTATGCAACAGGTAGTCCGTCTAGCTGGCTGCAAACAGCGCATATAGTGTATAGCAATGGCAAAGGTTCGTTAATTAGCTGCATTGATGGGGAGTATAGAAAATGATTAAAGTGGTATTGATTGGATTATGTTTGATTTTTGCTCCGTATCTTGTGGTTATGGGGTTGTGGGAGTTTATAACCGTAGGGCAAGGAGTGTGGAATATCTTTAAATGGACTGAGGGTGGCAGGGGGTTGCTGATAGTGGGGTATGCGCTTTGCTTGGGGGTTTTCTTTAATATAAGGCAGTGGACATAATGAAAGACTACACAATAAGCGTTGCTTATAAGTTCATTGTAGGCAAACCAAGACCAAAACGGCGATGCAAGGTAGTTAATGGTAGATTGCACCAAGGCACTAAAAGCGGCCATAAGTCTAGACATGGCGTTAAATTTAGCAGATTACTAAGGCTTAATAGACAATGGTTTAGACCTAGTTTTAATGGGTGGATGATATGAGTAAAAAAGGGTATTACCTAAATATAGAAAAGATAAAACTAAGAGATTTAAAGGCAAAAGAAAGGGCTGAAGTTCAGGCCGAGCATGATTGGTGGGCAGAAAGAGAAAAAATATTAAACAAAACAAATGAATTGGACGAATCATTGTATGAGCTTGAGGATGGATTCGACCGTATTAATCGTATTTTTTGGTCTGCATTTTTAATGTTGGCTGTATTTGCTTTTATAGTAGGGAGCTTGTAATGACAACATGGCCAAAACGAGATAAAGACGGGCGGCATGTAACTAGTGCTGAGGTAGAGGTGGAGTGTGAGGAGTGTGTAGGGTATGGGTGGTATCCTTATCCTGACGGTCGGGGCTATTTTACTACAGAGCAATGCCACGAATGTAAAGGCACAGGTAAGGCTAAACAGCCCTAGACCAAGCACCAAGGCCAGTTTTAGTGTATATTTAATATATTAAAGCGGGTATTTATATATGATTAAGAAGCTAACCCAAAAACAAGAGGACTTTTGCAAATTGGTTGTAGAGCTAGGCAATCAAGCCGAATCCTACAGGCAGTCATACAACTCTAAGTCAAGTCCTCAAGTGTGCGCAGTCGAGGCATCAAAGCTTGTTGCATCGCCTAATATAGCACTAAGACTAAAGGAGTTAAGAGAATTGGCACAAGAAAGGCACAATGTAACCGTTGACAGCCTCTTAAAAGAGCTAGAAGAGGCTCGTACAATCGCGGCTACCTGTGAGACCCCTCAGAGTTCGGCGATGATCTCAGCGACAATGGGAAAGGCTAAGCTGTGCGGGCTAGATAAGCAAATCATTGAAACAACCATACGCGTTGCTGATGACGGTACAAATGAGTGGTAAATCTAGGCCAATTTAGGGGGCATGTCCAAGCGCATTCGCCCGCTTTTGTTCCGCTATTCGTTGATCAGTCCCGCTATCAAGTGGTGTGGGGCGGTGCGGGCAGTGGTAAATCGCATATAGTGGCGCGTAAAATACTTTACCGCCTTCTAAAAGAAAACCAGTGCAAGCATAATTTCCTAATTATTCGTAAGGTAGACCGAACCATTAAGCGTTCTGTTTTTGCCCTCATGAAGAATATTATTAGTAAGTGGGGATTATTGCCTGACTTCGATATCAACCTAACAGACAAAACAATGATATATAGGCCAACTGGCGCGCAGATAATGTTTAGTGGCTTAGACGATGTTGAGAAGCTGAAGTCTATCGAGGGCGTTACTTCTATATGGGCAGAAGAGGCCACGGAGCTAACACAAGAAGATTTTGAGCAGCTTGATTTGCGTCTACGTGGCAATACTGGCGCACTAAAGCAGATAATACTAACTCTTAACCCTATCAGCGAGCAACACTGGATAAAGCGGATATTCTTTGACGACCCCATTGATGGCTGCTTTACACTAAAGACTACCTTTCTTGATAATTCGTTTATTGATGACGAATACAAAATGGTAATGGAGAACAAAAAGAAGACCAACCCGCGCTATTACAATATATACGCCCTTGGTAATTGGGGTACAGCAGAGGGGCTTATATTTAATAGGGTTACGCAACGACTAATAAGGCCTGATGAAATAGCTGGCTTAGACTGTGTTCAAGGGCTTGACTTTGGGTATACAAATGACCCTACGGCGTTTAATCAAACATACGTTGATATGACTAATAAAAAAATATTCGTGTATGACGGCTTTTATAGAAAAGGCATGTCTAATGCAGAGATAGCCACAGAGATCAAAGGGTTGCTTGCTCATAGACATAAGACAACCGCTGATAGCTCGGAGCCTAAGTCCATAGCTTATATAAAATCTAAAGGCGTTCAAATAATTGGGGCGCTAAAAGGTAAGGACTCAATAATAAGTGGTATCGACTTCATACAAGAGTTTGACGTTATTACTAACGCTCATTTAGTCGAATTTATGACAGAGTTTGATAACTATTCATGGGCAGTGGATAAAGACGGTAAAACTACTAATAAGCCTTGTGATGACTTCAACCACTTTATAGATTCACTAAGGTATGCCCTAGAATCAATGAAGCGCGCCAAAGTTGCCCCTATAGCATTTAGTTGGTCAAATTAAAATCATGTTACAATTACCCATAATTAAACACGGGGCCATTCAATGAGCGTTTCCACTACACATCCTATTTATAACGACTTTGTGCCGATCTGGAAGCGTACATACGATTGTGCCGAAGGTGAGCCGCGCATAAAAGACGGCAAAACTATTTATTTGCCAGCTCAGTTCTATGAGGACACCGACAGATATGACCTGTATTTGCAGCGCGCATATTTTCTAGGGGCGACTAAGCAAGCGTTAGCTTCGATTGTGGGAATGGTTATGCGTAAGCCTGCCACCTATAATTTCCCGTCAAAGCTGGAAGAGCTGGCCGAAAATATAGACGGCTCAGAACGGTCTATTGCTCAAATGGCTAAGTATTCACTGAATGAAGTGGGTGTAAAGGGCCGCATTGGTTATTTAGCTGACTACCCCAATGCACCAACTGGCATAACAAAAGAGCAGCAACGCACAGGCGGATACCGACCTTACATGAAAGCTTATACCGCTGAGTCAATTGTTAACTGGCGTGAAGAGGTTATCAATGGCCGAAATATGCTGACAATGGTTGTTCTTATGGAGTTGGTGAATAAAGACAATGAGAACGAATTTAGCCACGATACCAAGAAGCAATACAGGGTGTTAAGGTTAAGGGACGGCGTATACACGCAACAGGTTTATGATGACGATAGTATCCCGTCAGAAGAATTTGAGCCTCGTATGGGCGGCGCTAAAATTGACCATATACCTTTTTACTTTGCAGGCACTGAGAATAACCAACCTGACTGTGACATGCCGTTAATGTATGAGATTGCAACGCTTGATATTGCATACTACCAAACAACCGCTGACCATAGAGAAAACTTACACCAGCAGGGCCAGATCACAGTCGGCGTTGCTACTGAATACGACCCCGTCACTTGGAATGAAGCTAATCCTGATGGGTTTAAAGTTGGCGCAAGAACAGTAACAAATCTTGGCCCCAATGGTTCTTTTAGTGCCGTGAGTGTTCCTGCTATTACAGGTATAAGTGCAGAGCTTGACTACCTAAAGCAAACCATTATTGGTGCAGGCGGCAAGATCATACAAAAGAGTGGGCAAGCTGAAACAGCCGAAGCCACTCGAATCAACGCGAGTGCGCAAAGCTCTATGCTTGAAACAATGGTGTCTAATATATCCGAAGCCATGCGCCTATGCCTAAAAGATGTGGCTGGATTTATGAGCGAGTCGCAGGATATTGAATTTAACCTAAATCAAGACTTCTTTGAAGGATCGCTGGACGCAAATATCATTAGCGCGGTAACAGGATTGCAAGCTATTGGGACTATTGCTAAGCGAGACGCACGGTACATGCTAAGAAATGGGCGCATAGGTATTGAAGAGGGCAGAACTGACGAAGAGATAGATTTAGATATTGCTTCAGAGGTCGCGCTACCGGACGTAAATGCAGACGATTTATAACCGTGTTAGAATTAGCACATAAGCCTTGACAGACGTTAAGGCGAGCATTGAACAGGGGTTTAAATGCCAATCCAAGTAGAATACGAAGGTAAGACCATTACGGCTTACACTGAATCAGAACATAAAGAATTACTAGATAAAGAGGTAGTAGGGCTAAAGGTTACAAATGAGAACCTGAAGTCTGAGAAAACCGAAGCTATCGAGAAGGCGCGCGAGGCTAAAGATTTAGTCTTAGCAGCAGAAGAGGCCAAGGCAAAAGCAGAGGGTGATACAGAGGCATTAAAACGCATATCTGAAACACGCGAGCAAGAAGCCACAGCCAAGTTAAACGAGTTTAAGAACACTATACAGGCTGAGAAAGTCACTAACATGCTAGGCCAAGTGGTCGACAGTGTTGGCGCTTCTGGCCAGTTAAAAGAAGATTTACGCGACTTAATCAAGTCACGTTACGAGTTCGGATATGACATGGACGCACACACAGCGACGGTTCGCGGTGATGGCGTATCATCTATTGAAGAGCTAACAAAAATCATTAAAGAGAGTGGGCGTTACGACGCTTACCTTCCGAGTGATGGTTCCACGGGCGGGGGTTCGCAAGGGAACAACGGAGCAGGCGCTTCTACTAAAAACTTTAGCGAATACACATCAGGCGAACTGGTAGAGCTTAAACGAAGCAATCCAGCCGCTTATGATAAATTACGAAGCACAGCTTCACACCTAAACTAAGGAGCCTATCATGGCGACAGTACAATTAGCGGATATTATAGACGTAACCGTATTTCAAGATTTACCAGCGGTTAACTCTCCGGAGAAAACAGCTTTTTACGAATCAGGCGTAGTTGTCCGTACACCTTTGCTTGATATGCTTGCCAATGCAGCAGGCAAGAAAGCAGAGCTACCATTCTGGAATGATATTGACGCGGCTATCGAAGCCAACTTATCAAGCGATGATCCAGCCGTAGTAGCAGCAGCTCAGAAAATGACACAGGCAGAGCAGATTTCACGTAAAGCTATGTTAAATAAAGGCTTATCGGCTTCTGATTTAGCCACTGAACTTGCGATGGGCGCAAACGCCATGCAGCATATCCGCAACCGCGTGGATACTTACTGGATGCGTCAATGGCAGCGCCGTTTGATTGCCTCTTGCGATGGTGTTCTGGCTGATAACGTAGCGAACGATTCAGGTGACATGGTTCACGCCGTTGCATCTGAATCTATCGCAGGTCAAACAGCTTTAACTAAGTTTAGCCGTTCAAACTTCACTAGCGCAGCATTTACACTTGGCGATGCCTTCACCAGCACTGGTGCAATCGCTGTGCACTCTCAAGTGTACAAGCAAATGGTTGATGCTGATGACATTGATTTTATTCCTGACTCTCAGGGTATGATGACTATCCCTACTTACATGGGTAAGCGCGTTATTGTTGACGATGGTATGACTGTTACGGCTGGTACAACTGATGGCTTCAAATATACAACTGTATTATTTGGTGCTGGTGCATTCGGTTATGGTGATGGCGCTCCGGAATATCCGGTAGAGTTACAGCGTTCTGAATCAGGCGGTAATGGTGGCGGTATTGGTACTCTATGGACTCGTAAGACTCAAATCTTACACCCGTTCGGCTTCCAATCTACTGGCACACCTACTGGCGATTCTTTTAGTATTGCTGAGTTAAAACTAGCTACTAGCTGGGATCGTGTTGTAGATCGTAAACTTGTACCGTTGGCGTTCTTAGTAACTAACTAATCAGTACAGCCCCCGCAAGGGGGCTTTTAGGGTATAACATGACAGAATTAAACAAAGACGGGTTAGAAGCTGGAAAGGAAGTAGATTTCAGTACTCTAATGCGCATTAATAAATTACATGAAAAAGGCGGTAAAGATGAACAAGCAAAACCAACCGCAAAACCAGCAACTGGCAGACCCTCGAAGCCTAGCGTACCAAATGTACCTAA
>TARA_R110000772_G_scaffold88958_6_pt1 | contig 11096 bp, 14 predicted proteins | sample TARA_R110000772 | Tara Oceans TARA_R110000772 (sample SAMEA4397948) | marine metagenome | biome: Polar Biome; feature: [SRF] surface water layer (ENVO:00010504); material: water (ENVO:00002006), including particulate matter (ENVO:01000060) such as... | depth 5 m | reverse complement strand
TGCCTCCATCCTTTTGAGAGAAAGGTTTATATCTTTGTATTATGTCTCGCTTAAACTCATCAGAAAAATTGGGCAATTGTTCACAATCTTTTGTAGCGGCGCATTTTAACTGCTCCCGTTTCCATTGGATATGAGGTGTAAGGTCTGTGGGGAATGGGGGGGGGTTAACTCTCCCATGAATGTTGAAAGCGCTCGTTACCCTCATACAACCCATACCTAAATTAAACATGCTTTCAAACGGTTCAGGTAGGGGCGTATGCACATAGATGTATTTTGAGCTATTGTTATGGCAAAAGCTCATAGTTATTAATCTGGCATATACATTCATGCCGATTCGGTCACCTCTATAGCAAGTTAAATACTCCACGATTTATCATTTTCTTTCTCGGCAATTCTTTTTCTTAGCCCACTGAGAAGGTCGAAGGTTGAGAATGTTACGCCGTTTCGTCGTCGCATGAGTCGCAATCAGGTCTAGGGCTTTGAAATTGAGCAAGAAAATCTCCCTGTTGGTCTTTGCAGTTATCGTTAATCCACTGCTCTCTAGCTTCCTTTTTGACATCCACCCAAGGAGAAACCACCCAATCTTCGCGAGATGAAATAATCTCGGTATTTGTTAGTGCATCTTTATAAGAGTTACTCCAATATGCCCAAGCAACGCGACCTAGCTCCGGAGTACTTAACAAAAGCGGCCCTTCATGCGTGCCTCCGTTAAAAGGAGCGCTATAAAATGTAGGGCCAAGATGCCAAGTATCCATATTAATACCGCTATAACCATCAGCCTCGTATTCTTCAATTGGGGATGGAGTGATATAGGGTATATTTAATATTTCTTTATCTTCTCCATATTTAAGCAAAGGCCCCATTTCCATAGAGATTGGCAATGTGCCATCTTCAGGATCTATATTAGTATAATAAGGTATCTTAAGCTTAAACCAATCAATGGACGTCGAATTTCCACCGCCCAGAGATAGAATTGTAACAGTTTCGGCGGTTACTTCTTCCTCGATATAATAAGCAAAAACTTCTCTTGGATCGTCTCCTCCGTCTTCAACATGATAGTGAGTCTGACCGTCTATGTATGAAGTGCCAGAGTTATCATGAAGAGAATCTTCTGAATCTTCGAATTTATCAGCAATATGCTGTCTAGCTAAATCTTCTGGCCAACCACTCAAGGGCTCCATGCAATAATCAGAAGCAATCCACTTGCTGCAATTTCTACATTCTGTATATTTGGTTGTCGTTTGGCCTTCTATAAAAATAGTAGGAGTGATTCCATCACACCAATATTCATCAAATTGCGTATTAGATTCGTAGACCTTTCTTGGCCATTGATTAAATGGTATTCTTTGGTACATGCTGAATGATCCAATTATTTTTCCCGGTCCTTCTCCGCAACCATAATGACCTTCGTTTTTCCAGCCTTCGCTCTTGCTCCATGATCCAGATGGCTTCCATCCGCAGGATTCGCTTTTAATCCATTTTCCTTTGCTCGACGTTGTGTTTCCAGACTCGTCTAGGTAGATCTCGGGATTATCCGCGAGTGGATTTGTGTGGCATATCCATTTGTTTTTGTAGCAACCTCTTATTCCCATAATGTTTATTTTTTAATTTTAAAATTTATATTTAAAAGAGTTACACTTATCGTCGCAGTCTTTTATATTTGTTTTTCGAATTTATATCCAAAGTTTTTAATATCTTTCGCCCAAAGATGCGAGACAATTTCTATAGTGTCATCGTCATACCATTCGCTATAATGTTTCTTACTGCTTGCACTTTTATTAACCTTATTTAAAGGAGTATATAAAGTTGGGTCTATTTTATTCATGGCGTATTTTACATGCTCGTCTAAATTTTCAAATCTACCTATAAAGTCACAACCATGTACATATTCAGATTGAGAACCGTATTTGCCTAATTTTCCATTAGCGCCGTATTCGTGGAGTATCCATTTTTTGAAATTATGCAATTGAAGAATTTGCTCGTTTTTTCTAAAAATTTCTGAGGATTTTGAATTTTTTTTATACCATTTTTTAGTATATTCAAAAGCTGAAACGATACGATCAAAAGGATTTCTTACAAAACCAAATTTAAAATAAGAATTATATTGCCAAGGCTTGACGTAAGCTTTAGCTAAAAACATTGGAATATGATTCCAGTCGTTGATTTGGTGAAAACTGCAAAAACTATCCACGCTATCAAAATTTTGATATACAAAGTTAGGTACGGGAGAATCTCCGGTTTCTGCAACATGCTTGCGTATTTCTTGTTCTGATTTTTCGTATTTTACTTTTTGTAATGCTAGTGGGCCAGTTTCATGATGCAAGAGACTACTACTGGCAGTCTTCGCGACTCTAGTAAAAATGAATTTATATTTATGAGATATTATCATATTTTATTCTCCGAATTTATAACCGAAATACTCGATGTCTTTTGCGTATTTTTCCGCAACAATTTGACGAGTTTCATCATCGTAGTATTCGGTATAGTGTTTGTGTTTTGTTTCGTTTCTGTGTGGAGGTTGTTGACGTGGTATTCCAATTTTGTCGCAGACGATATTGAAATCTTCTTGGAAGTTTTCGAATCTTCCGATGAAGTCTAGGGCGTCCAATGGAATTAGTTCGCTATATGATCGCACATGCCTGTCGATCATTCCCTCCCACTCTGCATGAAATTTATCAGGACTATAACCTAGTGTGAATATAAAATCTGCAAAAGAATTTCGATAAGGTGCATATATTTTTTCATACAAGTTTGATGTTTCGCTACAACACTTATCCTTCCATGTAGAAACTAATCTATCCCAAGGGTTTCTAACAAATGAAAAACTAAAATAAGTTGTTGATGTTATCTCTTGAAGACCAGTTTCGCTTGGGCTCGAAAGGAAGGCTTTGAATGAAGTTGTACCACATTTGGAAACGTAATAAAATCTAAATTTTAATTCATCGTTGTTATGGAAGTATCCTTTCATTTCTTATTCTCCAAATTCATACCCAAAATACTCAATGTGGTTTGCTTCTTTTTCCGCAACGATTTGACGAGTTTCATCATCGTAGTATTCGGTGTAGTGTTTGTGTTTTGTTTCGTTTTTGTGTGAACGCAATAAATCATAAGCCCATTGCTCGATTTTGAAATCACAACGAGTTTGCATTTCATCAAAGGTATCTGACATTTCTTGTTCAAAATTTTCTAAATGAACTATGCGGTCAACAAGAAGTGTGTTCGTGGAGGACGCTTTTTCCGTAAGGACTCGTCTGGTGGTGGTCCAATTTCTTCTTTTTTTAACTCCCGGAGGTATGTTTTTGAGGCTTTCGAGATGAATACGATTATTATCAAAAATGTAATCTGTTTGCCTTATATCACCTCGCCTCTCAGATTTAATAAATTCACGAAAGGTTTTGAATTTATCACAAACATAGTGCGCGTAGGCAAATTTAGAACCCTGCTCGACTAATTTATGCCAGTATGCCCACTTGGAAACTAACCTTGACCACGGATTTCTTACGATTCCAAACTTGTAATAAGAATCATAATCATATCCTTGCTCCTTTAATTTTTCTTTTATCAGGCTGGCGGTATCGTGCTGAAAAAAACTTAAATCGATTCTGTCGTTCTTTGGTGTGCAACCCTCCATCAACTCTTTGTGGTCCGCACCTTCTACGTCTGCATATGAGTTCAGTGCGTTAGTTGCACTGCTTCCTCCATTTTTTGGTATGTGTATGAATATCCATTTATGTTTGTGTGAAATTAGCATAATTTATGCTCCAAATTCATAACCAAAATACCCAATGTCCTTTGCGAATTTTTTTGCAACAATCTCCCGTGTTTCGTCATCGTAGTATTCGGTGTAGTGTTTGTGTTTGCTTTTATTTTTGTGTGGAAGTTTTTGTTTTGGAATTCCAATTTTGTCGCAGACGATATTGAAATCTTCTTGTAAGTTTTCGAATCTTCCGATAAAGTCAATGTTAATATTTTCATCTTTATCACACAAATGAAAAAATTGATTATTAAAAACCCAAAAAGGTGCAAAATTGCAAAAGTCTTTGAAATCTCCAGTTAGATAATCGGCGCCATATTCTTTAATATGCTCCTCTTTGGATTTTTGATCATTTAAGCCTTGCGTTAAATAGCTAAACCAAGAAACCACTCTCGAATAAGGATTTCTTGCGAAAGCAAATTTCCAATATTTTTGAACTTCAGGTGATTTAAGTTCTATTTCTTGCATAGTGCTATGTTTACGAAGGTCCAACTTTTCTTCTGAGCTTACGAGAATATGATTAAGGTGTTTGTGCTTAAGGTTTCTATAAAGAAAACCCTCAATTAAAGTAGTAGCAGTTTTAGCTACTGCTATATATAAAAAGTTATATTTCTTACTATATATCATAAATTAATCATGTAATGTTTGCCTAGTGAATCATAAAATTTGAATTCATTGGCGTAAACTTTATTAAACATTTGAATCATGTCTTTGTTGTAAAAATCCATGTATCGATAAACTCTAGGCGGATTCATGTCTTCCCAGAAAAATTTTTGTATATCTGGTATTTTTTTAGAAAAAAGATCTTTTTCATCTTTAAATATAAAGGGGTATTTTTTATACCAATTCCATGCACCCTCTTCGTGATCTTGATGCAGTACTTTGGCGGCTTGGAATAAATGCTTCTTGCCGAGGATGTCGTATATTTTCTCTATTTGATTATAGTCTTGAATAATCTTAGCTTCTGAAACTCCAGTTTCAGGAGTAATGCAAACAACATCAAATTGCGGTCTTCCTAGTTTACGGTAAAAATCCCAACCTGTGAGTTCGCATAAATCACAAAATTGAACGTATTCTAAATGCTTAGATAGTTCGTCTTTATGCATTCCCGTTGCATGAATCAATGATACGAAATCGTAATAGTTTTCTACTTTAGGCATCTTGCTCATGCCGGGTGAATGAGGGCATACTATTTTGTCAAAAAAGCTAGAAACTATTCTATGGTAAGGGTTTCTGCCAAAAAATATCTTCTTAAAGTCAGAATAATCAACTCCAGACCTTTCGCCCTCCTTGTAATTTCGCCAAAAAATTCCATGAGTAATTTCATCTTTACCTCCATTCTGGATGATTTTCTCAGATTGAATATGCATGATTGTTTCTATTGCGCTTGTGACTCCAGTTTTCGCAGTCCAGAAATAAATGGCTTTGTTTGAGTGGTCTATCGTGTAGTTCATGTAATATTATTTAATGTATATTTATACACTTGATTTGGGTTATCGTGCACCAGAGAAAAATTTTCTTGAAAAAAACTATCTGATAGTGAATTTTTATACTTTTTATACTCGCATGAACCATTCCAATCTTGATTTCTGTCTATTCTTTGTTGAATGAAAGATTTTAGATCTGGTTTGATAAATTTAAAATGCGCGACAATAATAATATCATTAAAAAATTTCAAAAATTGATTAGACTCGTTCCAGCCATCATAAGAATCCCAGCCTTCGAATTCGTTTGATAGTATCCAGTGCATACCAACTTCAAGATGATGGGTGTCGAAAAAGTCATACTTGAAAAAACTTTTTTTAGTAAGACATACTGAGCTGTTGTCGGGCTTAGTGTTGTCGTTTAAGATTCTATGCCTTAGGCCGCCCTTGATTCCTGTAGAGCCATCTAATGCCTGCTGGATAAAGGTTGAATCACTTGAGGACTTATCAAAGCAGCAAGAATGGGAAAAAGGATCGTCATGTTGTTTATAATGGCTGTTACTGAAGCTTTTGGGGTAAAAGTCAATTAATAAAGTTTGCAGGATATTAGTCTCAGAGTCAATCATTGAGTCTCGAATATCTTTCATTGTTTTGCCGTCTTTAAGTAATATGAATTCATCAACGTCTACTACTAGACACCATTTATTCTTGCACTGTAAGTTTAAAATTTTATTAACCCATGCTACCCCGTACATATTTTCAGCATAACTTTCTTTGGTTTGCCAAATTTGAATATTTAATTCAGAGCTTATAGATTCTAAATACTCTAATGATCCATCTATTGATCCGTTGTCAATAAAAATAAAATGAGTAACCCCTAATTTTCGATAATGTTTTAGAAAGGCTGGCATCAGCAACTCTTCGTCCCTAATAACGCAGATTAAAATTATCGAGCAAAGGTCGCTTGGCGCGTCGAAATTTTTAAGTAATTTCATTATCCCACCATTTGAATCTTTTGCTATTAATTAATTCATTAATTCCGGATTCATCTCTTTCCCAAAATGGAATATCTTCGGGATCCATGATATCGGAGGGAACTTGCTGGCAGAATAATTGTATATTGCGATCTATTAAAATAGTCAACCTTTCATCAAATGGAATACGAGAATCAGCACAGTATCCAATAAATTTATCAACAGGAGAAGTTATTGAATCAAGGCGAGTCCAGTCCTGATCCTCTTCGTGTTTATAGCATTCGTATTTACTAGGCCTTAAGCCTAGATAACCATCCAAGGGAACCGCTTTAACAATGCCTTGTAAGCATGAATGATCATGCGTAAGTTCAATCAGTTTTCTAGCTCCTGACTGCGTCAATAAGTAGCTTTCTGTTCCGTTAAAATGCTTTGTATAGCTTTTTATATCGTTATGAGTCCTCTTATTTAGCTGAACTAAGTCGTAAATGCTTGAGTATTGTTTTGATGTATTTAAGAAAGCTACGACATCTTCATGTTTAGCGTCGTCTTCAAGAAATAAAGCCAACTTAATATTTTCATCAATCATTTTTTTCCAAAGCAAATAATGACTTAGATAGCAACCTATTGCGCCAAAAGACTGCGTGAAATATAAATTGTTGGTAAGCCCGACGGGATCTAGAGTTAGGTCGTAATCTTCGCAGATCAAATGATTCTCTCGGGAGTCAATAGCATTAAATCTTTCAAATCTATCGTCTATATCTTTGAATTTATTCCAACGATGCTCCTTGTCTTTAAGGTTTATTACGAAAATTTTCTCTATGAATTGTTTGCTCATTTTTATAATGATATTATACACGAAAAACCATTCATTTTAATGTCTATTTCTGAGTGCTATATTTTTCAACCTGTCTGTTAGCTTTTTCTAGCAAGTATTCTCTCCAGAAGAAACTCCAAGCTTCCCTGTCGTCATTTTTAATAGCTATTTTGATCTCTTCTCTGTAAACTTCAACCCAGTCTCTTTTTGATGGATTAAAGTTAGTGTCAATAGGTTTTGGATTGTGTTTTACAACACAGCTACATAGTAATATAAGCGGCAAAAACCTTAGCATGTACTAAGGTACACTATTATTTATGCCAGTCGTACTTTTCCCACACGCAAAAAGTATATAATATAGCAAGTAAAAGTATAGCTATCATTTTTTTATAATGTTATCGTTGATGATTTCATAAGCCGCATTCCTACCTTCCCATTCTCCAACATTAACATTGGTCGAAGTCAAATCTTTATAGTGATTAAAAAAGTTCCTAGTAATACGTAAAAAGATATTGTCTATATCATGTATATTTCTGAACCTTTTGACCGAGCAAGTAGGAACGCCTAGGATTTTATAATCCCTCTCGCCTCCGTCCCACATATCCAAGACGCCTAAAACCTGAACTTCTACTAAAGTTCCTCTTTGTATTGGTAAGTTATTAAAGGTTAGTATGTCTAGCGGATCTCCGTCATCAGCCATAGTATTAGGGATAAATCCATAATTTGCTGGATATACCATTGCTGAACTCAAAGACCTGTCAAATCTAAATGCGTCATATTCGTTATCGTATTCATATTTAGCACTAGAACCTTTTTCTATCTCTATTATTGCATTGACAATATTTGGAGATTTTTCATGAATTGGTATGTTATAAAAATTCATTTAATACCTGTTAGTTCGGATGATGAGCGAATTTTATTACCCAAGCCATCAACAACTTCAATGTTATTCTTTTTACAAATCTTGAATTCTGGAATTTCTGAGTTGCTTCTGTCTCCGCCATTGGCGAAGATATCCGGCTTGATCAAATCCAAAGTCTTGCAGACCGTCTTATCGTCATCTATCGATACGATAACTTCATCAACGCCTTTGATTTGGGAAACTATAGTCAAGCGATCATCTTCACACATGAAAGACTTTCCTTTTTTAAGAACAGCTTGCTTATCACTATTAACAATTACTATTAAATAGCCACCCAATTCGCGAGCGAGCCTAATGTATTCTAAATGTCCGATATGAATCGGATCAAAGTATCCGCTAATTGCTACTTTCTTCATCTTCAGTTATATCCCATTTTGGTTTCCATAAATTAATTACGTTGTGAGACTCTGGGCGACCATAATCATCTTCAACCCTAACAATATCATCTTCGCCAAAATAAGATCCGGTTTGAATCTCTATAAGCACCATATCTTCGTCTTTTTTCGGATTAGCCATTCTGTGCTTGGCCCCCAAAGGTATCAACACCGTTTCTCCGGGGTGATAATCTTTAGTTTTGTCGTTAATAGTTATACGGGCTATTCCAGACACAACAGTCCATGCTTCTTGACGCTTGTGGTGGTATTGGTAGCTAAGGCGCTGCTCTGGTTTCACGTGAATCCGCTTGACTTTGCAATACTCTGCATCCAACAGGATTTCGTAGTATCCCCAAGGTCTGACTGAGTCGTCATTTTTCATTTGATGCGTCAATTGTTATTTGTTTTTGTTTTTCGATTTGTTCTTCCGAGAAACCCCAAAAAGTAATTTCCCATAAAATATGAGCAAGGTATTCAGGTGATGACATTTTGATCGAATTAATTATATTCATGTCAATCAAATCAGCCCAACCTACAAAATCAAGAGAAAATATTTCATCATTTACTTCATCGAGCAAACAAACGTCAACATCCGTGCTTAAATTCCCTATACCTGCAATGTATATAGAATAATTAGTGGTTTCCTTAGCCGGTAAAGAAAGTAATTTCTTATAAACATTCGAGTAAGAACAATCAACTTCCATAATCTTATCATTATTATGGTCCTTGCCTTTATAGAAAAGTTTATATATGTAATTAAAGGCTGACTTGTAGGAAGTAAGCTTTAAAGATTCTCGTAACGTCATAATAATAATTATTACACATACATGTATAGAATGAACTAACTAAATATACTATTTATTGATTTTCTTGCTTTTCTTATCGTTTCAGCATCAGAAGAGCAGTTTAATTTAATTTTTATATTTGATTTAATTTTTTCATGCGCATTTTTTAATAAATTGCATACCGTCTGGTGTGTGGTTTCCATGTTTTGGCCTATTTCTACTACTGTAAACCCCTTCTTGGACATTTTAAACGCCTTAAGCTCATTAGGTTTCAGAAAGTCACTATAGTCTTCAATCCATTTAACGAAATTTTTAATATTGGCAGAGGATTCTATTTCTTTAAAATAGTCGTCGTTTTCGCCTGTCGAATTGCATAAGAATTCAAACAATGTATCCCCGTTTTCATTAACTATATTATTTGGGGATACATTTTTAAAGTACCTAATGTCCGTTCCAGCAGCCCCCATGGAAGTCCATCTTATTTTATTCCTGCAAGCCGCATAAAGCATCTTTCCGAAGCCGTCCTTGGTTAGGCATTCTTTTGACTTTCTAATTGCAGAATCCCTATACCTTATTAAGCTATAATTAACTTCAGCAGCAATTTCCTCAACAGACAAGCAGTGCGCAGGACGCCTATATTTAGCTATTATATATATGATATCTTTTTGCATAGAAGACAAAAGATCGTTATATGATTCTATTTGCTTAAGGCTAATTACCATGGTGTTTGAATAAAATGTTTAAATAATTCGGAAACGCGCATTGCCTAACATCATGCCATAAGGAGACCGATAGGTCTTTGTTATTTAATTTGGATTTTTTGTTGATCATTGATGTTTTTATGCTTATTAATTTTGAGAGAATGAAATCTTCTTTATATTTCTTTTTTAAAATAAATTCAGCGAATTTAGCAGATCTAGCTATAATTATGCATTTAAACTTACTTTCTTTGCCAAACTTATCAACTTCAGTGAAATCCATCAACCAATATTGAGAATAATCAAATTTAATTTTTCTGAATTTTTCCTGCAACTGTTCTTCGCTGAGATTTTTTTTGCTAATATAACCTTCACTTCTATACTCTCTTTGATATTTATTGTAAGATAGTTGGTTCTTTTTTCTAAGCTCTTTAGCTCTTAGAATTCTTGCCTGCTTTAATTCTATATTGATCATGTGCTTAGTGATTGCTGGCAGTTGTTGTTTTTAGAATTAAAGGTCTTTAAGTGAGATCTACCTATTTCTGGTGGAGTGTTTTTCTTATTAGGTAGACTTGACAATTCGTTATTAACTGGAAAAATCTTTTTAATTAATAATTTTTGATCATATCTAGACGAATTGTGATCTAATCCTTTAAATATTGCAAGAGCCCACTTGCCTGTATTAATGGCTGCATTTATATCAGCATGAGTGTCGCAACCGCAATTAGAGCATTTAGAATGTCTTTTCTTGCTTACGTAATTACATCTAGAGCAAGTTCTTGAGCTATAAGGCGTGGGAGGAGTTGCAAAAGGGACGCATCGATCTTCGCATTGCTTGATTAAATATTCGCGCACTTTCTCTTGGCCAAAGGTTCCGTTCGTCTGCCCTGTCTTGACCTCATCGATCCCGATTAATAATTTATTATTTATAGCATAATCTACCAAACCAACCGAAGAAAAAAAGATAGCTACTAAATTGCGATGCTTTTTATGTAAATTCTTAACTTTCTTTCTTAATTTACGAGCATGGGCAGTTTTAAAAGGCCGATCAATAGGCTTGATTATTTTTTTTCCCTTTCTGAATCGCTCGTTTAATTCTTTATTTATCGAGCCAATCTTATCTTCGACTTCAGCAATATCATTTGGTTTTTTAAATAGACTGCAACCATTAATTGGCTGACTTGTAGCTATCCAGTTGTCTTCGTTCTGGTTGACGTCTAAGCCTAGATACCCTTTAGGGTGGTAGGAGAAAGTTCTTTCAAGGGAGCAAGCTGCGACAAGAACGTGCTGTTTGATGCAAATGTTCCCCCCAAATCGGTCGCACCCACTAGAACCTAACTGTTCAATGTAT
>TARA_R110000772_G_scaffold9385_1_pt1 | contig 11110 bp, 13 predicted proteins | sample TARA_R110000772 | Tara Oceans TARA_R110000772 (sample SAMEA4397948) | marine metagenome | biome: Polar Biome; feature: [SRF] surface water layer (ENVO:00010504); material: water (ENVO:00002006), including particulate matter (ENVO:01000060) such as... | depth 5 m | reverse complement strand
TTAATGACAGAAGCAAAAGACGCTAAACGGAAGGCCAGAGACCTTGAAGAATCTAAAAACAAGCAAGAAGAAGATTCCGCAAAAGAAAAAGGCGAGTTCAAGACTTTATGGGAACAAGCCCAGCAAAGGCTATCCGAAAAAGACGAAGAGCTGAAAGAGTTTAGCGAAAAGATACAGCAAAAAGATGTGAACATTGCGGCTAGAAGTGTAGGCTCAATGCTTGCAAAGTCTGACGCAAAACGCGCAGAAGTTTTAAGCGATTATGCCGCTAAGTATGCAAGGCATAATGGCGAAGAAGTTGAGTTTATTGTGAATGGTGCGCAAGTTGACACCAATGCACTTATGGCTCATTTAACAAAAGAATATCCATTCTTAGTGGATGGCTCAAACGCTACTGGTGGTGGCGCACAGAGTTCGTCAGGAGGCGGGGCTTCCAGCAACATAAACAGAATCGAATTTGATAATATGTCACCTGATAAGAAGATGTCATTTCTCAAAGACGGTGGAATCGTAGAAGATTAAACTATAAAGGTAATTTATCATGGCTAATACCCTAACCAATTTGACCCCCGACCTATACGCGGCTCTCGACACGGTTTCCCGTGAACTTGTTGGATTAATTCCAGCAGTCACTATGGATGCTTCTGCCGAACGTGCCGCAGTAGGCCAAACTGTTCGTTCACCTGTAGCGCCTGCATCTACTGCCGCTGATATTGTTGCGGCTACTAATGCGCCCGATACTGGTGACCAGACTATTGCTAACAAGACCATTATTATCTCAAAAGCCCGTGCAGTTCCTGTACGCAGTAATGGCGAAGAGCAACGTGGACTAAATACTGGCCCCGGCTATAACAGCATTCTTCAATCACAGTTTGCTCAGGCAATTCGTACTCTGTGCAACGAAGTAGAAACCGACTTGTCAGCCCTTTATACAGGCTTTAGTCGCGCAACCGGAACATCTGGAACTACTCCTTTTGGAACTGCCGGTGACTTCACCAATGCTTCAAACTCTTTGCAAATCCTGAAAGACAATGGCGCTCCACTGAGTGACAACCAGCTTGTAGTAAATACTGCGGCTGGTGCCAAACTGCTTGGCTTGCAGTCTCGCGTTGATATTCAGGGCAATGATTCCATGTTGCGTCAAGGCGTTTTGCTTGCGACTGCTGGCATGGACATTCGTGAGTCTGCCCAGATTGTTACTGGTGCTAATGGCACAGAAGATGGTGCGTACGTTACTGATGGTGCGCAAGCACTGGGTGCAACTACAATCGCTGTAGTTACTGGAACTGGCACAATTCTAGCTGGCGATACTGTTAGCTTTGCTGGCTCATCAGAGCAGTATGTTGTTGACGCTACTTATGCTGGCGGTGACGGGGATATTACTATTTCCGCACCCGGCTTGAGAGAGGCTGTGGCTACTGGTGTAGCTATGACTGTTGCGGCTCCTGCGGCTAACAACATGGCATTCAATCGCGGTGCTATCGCGCTTGTGACTCGCGCTCCTGCTCGACCAAGCGAAGGTGACAGTGCTGATGATGTAATGCTGATGACCGACCCACGTTCAGGTCTGACTTTTGAAGTGTCACTCTACAAAGAATATCGTAGAGTTCATTACGAAATAGGCTTGGCTTGGGGTGTATCTCTGATTAAACCAGAGCATACAGCTATACTGTTAGGCTAATTATGGTAGCGGGGTGGAGCAATCTGCCCCGCATCATTTTGGAGATACAAATGGAAACAATTAAAGTAATTAGACCAAGCAAGCTGGGTTATGCAATAATTAATAAATCAGATTTTGACCCAAGCAAAATGACAGAATACGGAAAAGCACCAAAGCAAAAAGCTAAAGCTAAAGCTAAAAAGTAAGGTGAGAACCATGGCGAAGAAATACGCAAAAAATTATGAAAGTGAAGTTGAGTCTGACAGCCCGGAAGTGGTTGAGGCTTTGGTTGCTGAAACTGTAAAAATGATTCGATACGACAGGACTGAACATATTGATGTCCCTGCCGACCAAGTAGATAAATACAAAAAGTCAGATTGGAAAGTGGTGTAAATGGCTACAATAATCGTGGAAGATGGAAGCAATGTTGCAGGTGCTAACAGCTACGTTACTGTTGCCCAATTTACGCAATTCTGCTCCGATAGAAATATCACCGTGGTCAGTACTAATGGTGATGAATCGCAATTGCTGATACAGGCTATGGATTACTTTGAACAACAGCCGTTCAAGGGTATCAAGAATATCGAAACTCAAGCCCTGCAATTTCCGCGCTCCGACCTATGGATTGATAGCTATTTAGAGCCGTCAAACCAAATACCCCAGCTTGTGAAAGATGCGCAGATAACTATTGCAGTATCTTTTATGCAAGGCAACAATCCGCTTTCAACCATTGACCGAGTAGCGAAACGCGAGAAGGTTGACGTTATTGAGGTTGAATACATGGATAACGCTTCAGCATCGCCCATTATACGCTCCATAGGCAATATCATGCGCAAGCTGGTTACGTCATCAACATTCGGCTCCAACTTCACAACCATACGCGCATAAAATGGCTGTCAATTATACAAGTCTCCAAAAAACAGCACTCAATCTGCTAGAAGCAAATGGGCAAGCTATTACCTTTTCCTATACAACTGGAGAGGATATTGACCCGGCTACCGGAGTTGTTTCTGACGCTGGAAGCACTATTACGGTTACAGGCTTTGGTGCGGCTACAAGATACCGAAACATTGAGATAGATGGCGAGGCGATACAGGCTTCTGATATGCGCTTAATATGCGATAATGTTTCTACCAAGCCGGAACAGGGCTGGAATATATATGTCAACTCTGGGAACTGGCGTGTAATGGATGTTCAGGAAATAAGCCCAGCCGGAATAAATGTTATTTACATCTGTCAGTTGAGAAAATGAGCGTAGCAGAAAAAGACATAAATACCGCTTTGTCGGTAAGATTAAAGCAGATTCAGGTTGCTGGCTCTCCACCTGTTGCGTGGGAGAATGCGCCATATACTCCTGTCGAGAATACTTTATATCTTGAAGAAACATTTATACCGAATATAAAAAATCAGGTAGGGATTGAGAACAGCAGTACAGATGATTATGAAGGCATCTACCAAGTATTGATAAAAGATACACGCGGTGCGCGTAGATTTGGTGCGCAAGAGCAGGCTAAATTAGTTGCAGAGCATTTTCCGCGTGGGGCGGAGTACACACAAAACTCTGTTACCGTAAAAATTACTACTGTCCAAATCGCGCAAGGGCTAACAGATAATAATACCTACAATGTTCCGGTATCTATTTACTGGAGGGCATTGGCGTGAGTTTCGAGTCTGACATGGCAAAAATCCAGAAAGACGTAAACAAGCGAGCGGACAGGGCTTTGCGAGCGGCTATGCTCACAATGGCAACTGAAATAATAATCGGCACACCAGTGGACACAGGAAGAGCGAAAGCTAATTGGCAATCAAGTGTCGGTAAACCAAAGGCCGCAGAATTAGGCGAGACGGATAAATCTGGCGGTGCTACAATCGCAGAAGCCAGCGGTGCTATATCTGTAGCTTTAGGCAATAAATATTTTTTAACAAATAACCTTCCGTACATTGGTTTGCTGGAGTTTGGTAAGCCAAAGGCCGCAGGATTAGGCGAGACGGATAATGGTGTGCTGGAGTTTGTACCGGGATTCACCAAGAAACAAAAAGTGGGATGGGTAAGGAGTGCAGTACAAAGATTCGTGCCTAACCTTGAAAAAAACTTAAAAGCTGAAAATTTATAGAGGTAATTTAAAATGACTATTCGTACTAGTGCAGGAACAACTATTGGCATAAGCGCAACTTTGCCAACCACCTTTGATGATGATGCCGGAACTGGCTACCCATCACTCACATTCACAACTGTTGGCGAAGTCACAGAACTTCCAGCAATTGGCTCTGTTTACAATCTTGTGACGCACAACCCACTGGGCGAGCGCAGAATTGTTAAAAAGAAAGGCTCAGTCAACGATGGCTCAATGGGAATCTCATTTGCGGCTGACGAAGATGACACAGGCCAGACAGCAGTAAAAACTCAGTCTACCAGCGATAATGATGCGGCTTTTGCTATTACTTATCCCGGTGGCGCTATTGATTACTTTACCGGTCTGGTTATGGACTTTCAGGTAGTATCTGGCGGTGCAGATAGCATTAAATCAAGTTCAGTAAATGTTGAACTGACACGCGCACTGCTTAACGTACCAGCATAATTTTTTAACTATATTCACGGGGTGAATTATGGATTTAGCGACTATCGACCTTCAACAACTTGCGGAGCAGGGAATAGAAGTAAGATTACAGCATCCGGCAACGGGTGATTATCTAAGTGACGAAGATGGCGAAAGCCTTACAATCACTGTTTTGGGTAAAGACAGCGAAACTTGGCAAGCAACCGCAAAACGGGTAAATGCCAAAAATGCTTCACGGTATAAAGACAGGAAAATCCCTGCCAGCGCACTGGAAAATGCGCTCTTTGAAATACTCGCTGAATGCACTGTCAAATGGTCTAAGAATGTTGAGTATGAAGGCGCACCGCTAAAATGCTCAAAAGAAAATGCGCTCAAGCTGTACGAAGAGCGCAACTGGATTGCTGAACAACTTATAGAGGCGGCGGCAGACCGAGCAAGTTATTTTTTGGGATAACGGAAGTTCTCGACCTGTATGCTCGCCAACTGGGTTGGTTACACACTCCAGCAAAAGACCAAGCTAAATCCAGAATTGACCATCTGGAAGCAGATAGAATAGCAAAACGGCTCCCTGACATAGAGCCGTTTAGTTATTTGGCTGAATTGTTTTCAAAAGTGGGGTTAGCCATGAACGGTGGCAACGGTATCGCCCCGCTAACATGGCAAGAATTAGAATCTTTTGTCAGGTGTTCTGGGATTCGACTAACTTCTTGGGAGTCGGATACGATTAAAAGAATGTCTGCAATCTACGCAAGTGCAGTGGTAAGATATAGCGACCAGAATGTTGAGTCACCATATCAGTCACCAGAAGACAAAAAAAGATTTGCAGAAGAAATTCAATCAGCTTTGAGAAACATTAAGGTCAAAGAAAAGCATGGACTTAGCAACAATAAAAATATCGGTTGATACCCGCGAAGTCAAAGCCGCAAATGATGAACTCGTCAAACTTGGCAAAAAAGGTGAAGAGGCGGCTAAAAAGGGCATCGACCCGATTGCCAAATCTGCTGGGAATGCCTCTGGAAAAGTTAAACTTCTAGTAGGCGGTCTTCTTGCGCTCGGTGCTGGCACCGTAATAAAAAACGCCATAACCAGTTCCAAAAATTTTAGCCAAGCAATAGCAAACCTGTCAGCCATTACTGGTGCGGCAGGAGACGATTTAGAATATTTGAAGAAGCAGTCTTTGGATATAGGCGCAACCACCACCCTTTCAGCATCACAAGCCGCAGAAGCCTTCCAGCTAATAGCATCAGCAAAACCAGACCTTCTTGCGTCTGGAGAAGCATTAAATTCTGTTACTCGAAGCGCGGTTACACTAGCGGAAGCCGCAGGCATTGACCTGACCGAAGCCGCAATTGCTCTGGCTGGCTCATTAAACCAGTTCAGCGAAGGCGCAGAAGAAGCCGACAGATATATTAATATTCTTGCGGCAAGTTCTTTATACGGCTCTTCAAGCATTGCGGCTACATCTGAAGCGATGGCTAAAGCTGGTTCTGTTGCAAGTTCTTTGGGTTTATCATTTGAGCAGACCACAGCGGCTATCCAGACACTTGCTATAGGTGAGATAAAAGGCGCTGAAGCTGGTACGGCATTGAGAAATGTTCTTTTAACGCTAGAGAAAGAGGCTGACCAAAATTTAAGACCCTCCATAGTTGGCGCGGCTGGAGCAATTGCAAATCTTGAAGCAAAAGGTTTGGATGCTATCGAGATGATGGATATTTTTGGGAAAGAAAATGTAACAGCCGCAAGCATAATGGTTGCGAACGCTTCAGCAATGGGCGTTCTTGAGGCTAATATTACTGGCACAAGTGTTGCCGCAGAACAGGCGGCGGCAAGAACTGCAACTTTAGCTGGTGAACAACTTGGTTTAAATTCGGCAATGGAAGGCGCGGCAATAGCTTTTGGCAGTAAACTTGAACCTGCACTAAGAGGTTTAACTGTTTTAGCAACATCTGCATTTGGCTTTTTATCCGCCAACATGGATGAAACAATCCAGCTTTTAACCGCTGTAGGTATAGCTTTTGGAGTTTACTTTGGCGCTCATGCCGTTTTAGCTTTGGTTGCTAATTTTGGGAAAATTAGAACAGCTATCCTTTTGATGAATTCGGCAATGATAGCAAACCCTATAGGCTTAATCGTTACGGCTGTTAGTGTTGGTGTTGGTCTGCTAATCGCTTACTGGGATGACGTTACCGCTGTTGCAGAAAGGTCTGCGATTGTTATTCAGATAGGTTGGCAAAAATTAAAAGTATTTTATCAAAGAACTTTTGGCCCCGTAATTCAGGATGTGATGGATTTATTTACTGATTTAAAAATTGAGGCATTATCTACTCTTTCAGCCATAACTGCCGCTGCAAAAAACCCACTAAGCCCTATAGAAAGTTTTAACAGGGCAATGACAGACACAAGGGCTAAATTAAACGATTTAAAAACACCGAATGAAAACTGGAAAACATCTGTTGACGAATCAACAGCAAGCATTATTGCTTTGGAGAGCGAGTTAGCTAGCACATACACATCTATGAGCGATGTCACTGCGTTAGCTATACCTGCCCAAATAACTGCGCTTGGTAATTTGGCCACAGAAAATGAAACAGCAGTAATATCAATAGCCGCAACAACAACAGCTTTAACAGAAACAACGACAGCTACAGAAGATGCGGCTCAGGCTCTCGCTGATAAAACGATTTCTGATGCCGCTGAACTAGATGAGCAGAAAAAGAAATACGAAGACTGGCACGGAAAAATCAGTGGGTTTTTCACTGACCTATTTTCTAATGGCAAAAATGCTTTTGATAATCTTGCAAAAGGTTTTAAAGATATGCTTGTCAAGATGGTTTCAGATTTTATAGCCAGCAAGATAATGGGCTATCTCGCAAAACTGATTGGCGGCTTTGGCAGTGTTGGAGCAAGCATTGCGTCAGTGCTAACAAGTGGTGCGGCATCAGCGGCTACAAGCAGTGTTGCTGGAAGCGTAGGTGGAAGCGTAGCCGGAAGCGTAGCCGGAAGCGTAGCCGGAAGCGTAGCTGGCGGTGTTGCTGGCGGTGCAGTTCTTGCGGGGGCTGGAACAAATGCGGCTACAGGTGCAATCATGGCGGCTGAAGCTGGCGTAGCAGGCGGTGCGGCTGGTACTGGAATAATGGCTACCATTGGTGGTGGAATATCAAGCGCGGCAAGTGCTATTGGCTCTGGGCTATCAAGTGCTGGCTCCGCATTAGCACCACTACTTTTCAATCCGATTACAGCAACTCTTGCGGCTTTATGGGCGGCTTGGGAAGTATTTGGGAAAAAAGAAACGCCTTCTTTCAATGCTGGATTTATGCTTTCGCCTCTTGGTATTGCCGGAGAATACGGTGTTGACCCATTTGCATCTGGTATACAACCAGCAGGATTCACAAGACGCGCAGAGAAGGGCGAAGCTGATAGTGTTGTTGATACATTTCGCGCTCTTGACGCTACTATTGTTGGCCTATATAAATCAGCAGGAATTGATTTCAAACTATCCGGCTCAGGTATAAGCGGCTACAACGAAGAAGGCATGGGTTCTGGCAGGTTCTATGGTTTAGCTGGGCAAGATGGAAAGCCGGGCGCTCCACTAGACCAGCAGATGAATAGGTACACCAAAGAAATGTTTGAGAAAGGCTCTCACTTTGGATTGCCAGACCAATTAATTAAAAAGATTACATCTGCTGGAAATTATGCAGATATGATTCAAACTGCAAAAGACTTAATTGACGGTTCACACGCTAACGGACTGAACTATGTTCCGCGAGATGGATACATTGCGGAACTGCATAAAGGTGAGCGTGTTTTGACCGCATCACAAGCAAAGCAAGGCAACCAAGTAGAGCAAAAACTTGAGCAAGTTATACAGATTCTGCAACGCAACGGAACTATGGCTGTTGAGAGCGCGGGCAACATTGCTAAGAACACTGGAGAAACCGCAAAACAGTTGAGAGATGCTGTACGCTCAAGAGGGATGACAAGTGGCATTATCTGACGCTCAATGGCTTGCTTGGCTGAAGCAGACAGATAAAAAGCCAACAGCATTAATATCGGCAAATTATTTTGATGTAAGTGCTGGAACCACTAAAACATTATCACTGTCTAATTTTGGCTATATTGACCCATTCAACTCCAGCGCCATAAATTATAAGCCCGTAATGATTAGCGACATAGTTATAAGCCTTGATGCTTATACAACCACCATGGACAGTTTTGATTTTTTAGTTGAGGATGTAACGCTTTTTGATGATGCTTGGATTGGTAACACTGTCACAATACTTTATGGTGATAAAAGCTGGCCTGTTGGTGATTTTAGGCAAATTTATATTGGAAAGATAAAAAGTTTAGACAGACTGCAAAATAATTTTGGCAGATTGTATATTGACGATTCGGTGAAAGATTCATATCTTGAGCAGATTGTGGATATTTCTGACTACGGCTACACAGGGCTTTTCCCTATTGATTACCCTTTTATGATAGGCAAAAACGGTTTTAACATTAGACCGATTAGAGTGAATAGCACAACGTACCGAATTTATGCTATTTCTCCGCTTGGTAACACATTGGTAGTGCGCAAAAATGGGGTGACGCAAACAAGCCCCGGCAATTATTCTTTTAATTCCACAGGGCTTAGTTTTGGCGGTTTGAATATAGTTTTTACATCTACGCCAGCAACAACTGATGAAATTACAATAGACCTATCGTGCGACTATGAAACAGTCTCAGCTATTTTTAACATTGTTGGCAATACAGCCGGTAAGATTGTAGATAATTTGATACCGAACACATGGTCTGGAATACCTGTAAACCCTGATGCCGCTTATGTTTGGTATGGGCCAGAATCTTTTTCAAAGTTCGCGAAGTATTGTTTCGATTCTGTTTTGGGCCACGCAAGACTCAATGCTAGTGGACAGATTCAACCTTTTGTTTTACAAGCACCAAGCAGTCCAACAAGAGCAATTGGTGATTCTGAAATAATTGGAAATTCTGTTTATCAGGTTGAAAAGAGCCAGCCTTGGGCGCGGTTTACGCTTGGCTGGGCAAAGAATTTTTACCCGCAGTCTGGAAGGCTGGACTCTTCTGTTTCAGAAGCTAATGCCAGAAAATTCCAGCAAGATTACAGTTATTCGCTTGTTACCAGAACAGTTACAGGATACCCGCTACCGGAATCTATCGAGAGACAAACAATTATTACTGACAGCACTGACATGATTGCGTTACAGGAATTCCAGTTCGGGCTTCACGATTCAGAATGGACAACAATAGAATTCCAAACAGTTTACACTGGAATATATGACGATGTTGGTGACACAATAACTTTAAAGACAAGCGATTTTGGATTGTCGGCTGGTGATGATTTTGTCATTATACAAAATGACATTAATTTGAACACCGGAATATGTACGCAAAAGGCTTGGAGAAAAGACTAAAATGGCTTTAGACAGTAAATTTTATATTGGCTGGCATAACCGGATGACTGACTATTCTCTGTCCACTTCTCTTGCTGTCGAGTCAAATTTCCCGCTGACAAATATGCTCAACCAAAATAAGGGAGAGCCTACCCGGTGGGACATGAGCAGTACAACAAGCACTGCTATAACCTTTTCATCTGCAACAGCTTATGCCGGCAATGCCTTTATGATTAAAGGCCATAATATGCCGTCTGACGCAACAGTGCGTGTAAGACTTTACGCTGGAGAAAGTCAGACAGGAACATTGCTGTACGACTCAACTGCTACGGCAATTTATTTAATAATTCCGTGGGGCGAAATGATTGCTGGTATCGACCCGTGGGGTAACTATTACGACCCGCAAAGTAATCTTGATACTGTTTTTTCTGTCGGATTTGACACTGTTGAATTTAAATCAGCGCAAATAGACATAGCCAACCCAACACCAACTAATGACATTCTTGAAATTGATAAAATGGCTTTATTTTTTGCTTGGACTCCGACTTATAATTTTGAGAATGGCGCAACCACAGTAATTGAAGATTCTACAATTATGAACCAGACAGTAGCTGGTGGGTTTAGGCCGAGCAATTTTCCAGCAAGAAGAAGAATGGATATTAATTTTTCTTATATGTCAGACCAAGACAGGTCGCTACTAAGTCATATTCTTGTTGAGCGCACAACGAAGGCGAATGATTTATATATTATTGCCAACCCTAATGCCACTGGCGTGAGTAAGTATCTGCACACAAGTATTTTCAAGCGTGAAGGCGATTCGGAATTTACTCAGACGGAATATAACTTTAATGATTACGCGCTAATTCTGAGAGAGAACTAAAAATGGCAATTGATTTGCAAGGCAACAAAATAGATGTCGGGGCTACAAATTACCCAACCGAACATAATGCAATGATTGACAGCATCCAGAGTTGGATAAATGCTATAGGCTATGGCTACCAGCTTCAGGGTGAACTAGATGCTAGTGCTGGCTCATACCCAGCGGCTCCATCAATCAATGATGCTTGGCTGATTAGTGTTGCCGGGACTATATCTGGAGTAGCTTATGGTGTTGGTGACGTTATTGTTTACAGTGGCTCTGGGTGGATTAATGTTGTAACTGTGCCAACAGGAAGCGCATTGGTTCCCGCAGATATTGGCGTAACCGTGCAAGGATACAGTGCCGTTCTCGATGCTACCACGGCTTCCTTCACCACCGCTGATGAAAGCAAGTTGGATGGAATAGAAGCTGGCGCACAAGTAAACGACCCTACCACCCTTTTAGACGCAGATATTGGTGTTACAGTACAAGCCTATGACGCAACAATAGTTGTTGATGCTGATATTGGTGTAACTGTTCAGGCTTACGATGCAACAATCGTTGTTGATGCTGACATAGGTTCGACAGTACAGGCTTACGATGCTGACACAACAAAGAACGATGT
>TARA_R110000772_G_scaffold77744_2_pt1 | contig 11114 bp, 2 predicted proteins | sample TARA_R110000772 | Tara Oceans TARA_R110000772 (sample SAMEA4397948) | marine metagenome | biome: Polar Biome; feature: [SRF] surface water layer (ENVO:00010504); material: water (ENVO:00002006), including particulate matter (ENVO:01000060) such as... | depth 5 m | reverse complement strand
CTGTGAGCAGACCAATCCCTTTTCTAAGACCGGGCTTCATGTTTACGTAATCTTTTACGTTCCCTTTAAGAGAAGGCTCTAATTTAGATTCTATCTGAAATCCTTTTAATTCACCTTCAACACGATAAAACACATTAATAAATCCTTTATCAGCTGGTTCAATTCCTAATTTTTTATTTACGTTAAGGTTCTTCATGAAGTCAACACCAACGAAGTCTCTTTTAATAGCTTCGAGATGCATCTGAGTCATCATTTCATTCTGATGCCCTTTAGCTCTAACAGAGCGCAGGGCAGTACTTAATAACATCCTAGCGTCACTAAATATAGTACTATTAGAACCGCCTTTAAGAGATAATATAAACTCTTCAGAAAGATTACTTCCCTGGAAAGCTCCGTTATGAGTATCTCCAAAAAAGTGTTCTAAAAACACTCTAGGAGAGTAATCATCATTCTTAAATCTATCGTATGTCTCGTTATTTATAAGACCAGCATCCCGTGCCATTCCTAATACATCACTAAAAGCATCAAAATATTTATCTGCTCTTTCGTTAAGTTCATCAAACTTATTTTGACCGTCTTTACCATGTTTTCTAATAAAGTTAGCTTCATAAGCTGATATAGTTTTAACAGCATTTTCTAAATTCATCTCCATATCAAAAGAAGAACTAGAAGGGTGTTGAGGTCTAGCAGCTTCTGTGATTCTCTTATCAATGGACTTAATATATTCAGCCTGTTCTATTAACTCTTGAGTAATAGCCTCCTTCTCTGCTTTAGTTTTAGCTTTCTTTCTCTTTTGTTTTAAAACTTCTTGAGCTATTTTAGCTCTTTCTAAATCAACCTCAGCAGCACCTTTTTTAAAGTCTCTGTTTTTATCTATCTGTATAACTCTTCTTAAGTATATGAGGTCATCTAAGATTTTCTCATCTGCAATACTTAAACCTTTAAATATATCAGCTTCGTACTTCTTAAATTGGCTGTCAGCATATCTAACAGCTCCGCTTCTCCTTGTTAGTAAAGAACGAGTATAAGCACCCAGTCCTTTTGTTAAAGCATCTCTTAAGCCCTGGTCTCTATTAATCCAACTCTTCGCCATCGGAGCCCATTTCCACCATTTAAACGTGGTAGCTTCTTTAATAGCAGCTTCGTTTTCCTCGCGCTGGGCCTCCATTTGCTCTATCAACATACTTTCCTCTACCTTGCCATCTATGTAAGCCTGGAGTTCTAATCCAGAAGGCTTAGTTAATGGAGGTAACGAAAGAACTCCGTCAGCGTTTTCCGAAACATAAGACATCATAGAAGGCATGACGATGTTTTTAGCCAAAGCTTTTCTGGAGTTGAATATATTTCTACTGTTGTAGCTTTGAATTAAAGCATCTTTTTTCTCGTTATCACTAGAATTGGGCGGTAACGACACACCAGAGCTTTTAGCTATGTCCGCAATTTCTTTAATGCTTAATGGCCTTAAACCGTAATCTGCTGCTATCTCATCTATTTTTAAATCTTCAATTCTCAGCGCATCGGTATTACCTGACATAATATTAGAAATATCTTCTGCTATAGCTGGGTTCTTGTACATTTCTTTCAAGGCCTTTCTTTGGTCATTACCAATTATATTACCATGTACAGTGGTTCTTCCTATTAGATAAACATTACCACTTACCGGGTCGGTGACCATGTAGTCTTGTTGGTTTTTGGTTATCAGCACGTCATTACCCATTTGTCTGGCAGCCCAAGCGTTGTAAAGCATAGCTCTAGTGTCACCACCCGCGCCTGAATCGCTGGCTTCAGATTTTTTAAACCCGTATTTATTAGCAAACTCAACTGAAGCTCCACTTTTTATAAGTTCACTTACTTCCCAGTTTTTATCTATGCTAGCCTCAGCTGGTGAGAATCCAAAGCTTTGAGCACCGGTTTGTATACCTACATCCTGCAAGAACTCCATTAGAGGTGTAGCCACTGCCATTCCAGCTCCCCAAGAGGCTGGTAAGTTCCCGTATCCAAATAATTCTATTCTTTTACCACCGGATTCTTTTACAGTATTTTCACGAGCAGTAGCGTAATCAGAAATATCTTTTTTAGAATACCTAGGGTCTTTGCCCATAGCTTCTTGTATGCTAGCTATGTCGGTCTTTACTTTAAAAGCAACATCAGTAGTTCTGTCATGTAAGTTTTGCAGCGCACCACCGTTAGAGAAAGTATACAAGATATATCTATATCCTTCAGGCGCATTGGGTATCTCAATAATAACTTCTTTTACGCGTGTCTTTTTGATAAGCTCTCCTAACGCCTCTATACCGTTTGTTCCTAAACCTTCAGCTAAATTAGAGGAATAATATTGTTCCTTATCCATTAGCTTTTGCAAGCCTTTTACCATCTCTTCAGGTGAAGAGTTGTTGCCAATTTCTTCTGCCATGGCTGTGTCGACAGATGGTATTATTTTAGCATTAGATATTGACTCTTTAAGATTCTTAGCTATTTTAGGAATCATACTCCCCATTGGTGTCAAGGCAACTTCCAGTTGTTCCATCACTGTAGCTTGACTATTATAAGCCATACCACCCATCTCTTCTATAGTCTCTAGATGGGTTTCTTTAAAATCATTTAAATCTGCCATAGCTTTTTCTAGCCTAGCATTAGCTTCTGCAAATTCTCTAGAGGCAAGATAATTTGGGACTTCCATTGATATATTAAAAATCAAGCTTTGTTCAATGGACATATTAGCCGAGGCAACTGCGCCATCTATGATAGCTTTTATTATCTCAACTTGCTCTTTTGTAAATTTATAACCAGGAGATGGCGCGAGTACTACATTGTCTAAGCCTTTTCTTTGAACAATTGTTGTAAACTTTGCAAGTTCGTAGTTAAAATCATTCGCCGGCGTTGACAACATTTCAAGCCATGCTTTTTTCAGAGAATCAGTCAAGCTATCTGGAGTAACAGCTTTCTCTAATGCTTTATCAATAAACACAAGTTTTAATAACTTATGGAATGGCATGCCCTCCGTTGTTTCTAACTGAGTATATGAGTCTTTGTTTATCTCCTCCAAAAAGGCGGTTTCTATCTCTCCAGCAAGCCCGGTGCGAACAGCTTCATTAGCTGTTCCTAATACATCAGATAAAGTATTTGATAAATGACTTGTTATTGCGTATACCAATGAATTTCCAGTCTCATTAGTATCACCATATACTTTAGATGATTGAGCCAAGTAACTTTGTGCTGTAAAGAGAATAGGTATTATTATATTTTTCTCTCTAGCCGTAAGCGAATCAGGGTCTCCTTGTAGCTTATTTGAAGCTTCTCTTACTTCTTTTTCTATATTAAATAAGAAAGAAGTACCATCTTTTTTACCTCTTTTTCCTCCAGCTTTTCTTAATGACTCAACCACAAGAGCTGACAACCCAAACATAGAAGAATCTTTATCTGCTAGAGCAAGATTCACCACTACAGCTGGTGATTTTAGTTTATTGTTAGAGCTTGGTTTTAAATAACCAGAAGCTATGTTTATTAAGCTGTTGTTTATATATTTAATATCAACTCCTATAACCTTTGCAACAGCATCTAAATTACTAACAGCCTTGTTACCTAAGTTATTAGAAGTTTCTTTTGAAGGCGTTACAAAATCGGTGTTAGAAATGTTTTCTAAAGATGACTTTTCTTTAAATAAGTCTTGGAAAGCAGGAGCAGCCATTATCATTTCCGGAGAAGCTGATATTGTCTTATACCCCAACTGAGTTAAAACATCAGTTAGTTTAGAGAAATCATCTCCTAATTCTTCAGCAAGCTTTTTGTTTATTGACAATACAGGTAGTGTCGCAAGTTGTTCTGATATATTCTTAAATAAATTAACTTTTTGTAGGGAGTCAGCATCATATCTATCGGCTCGTGCAGCGCTGCGCCCCTTTCCTGCGTCTCCTACGCCCACGCCTTTTTTGTCCTGTAAGGCGCTTACATTAGCGGCGTTACCTGCGTAAAAAGCTCTATAACCACCTTCAATAAGGGTGATTAATTCTTTCGCTAGACCTTGTGTTAACGAGACTGGATTTTGTTCAGTTATGCCTTTATAGGCCTGTAACGCTCCCTCGCTGTTTTCGGTAGCTTTCTTTAACGTAATAGGTATACCACTGTCAAATCCTTGTTTAACTTGATTTAAAAGCTCTAGAACATCTTTGTTAGGAGATGTAGGAGAAATTTTAAACGTAATACCAAGTCTCTCTAATACAGAGTTAACAAAATTTATTATTTGGTTTTTAATACTAGGCTGTTCTTTAAGTACAGCCTCTAGTTTGGATTTGTTTGAAAAGAAGTTTAAGAACTCTACTATGAATTCCTCTTTATATTGCTCTCCTTTGTATTGGCTAGCATGAGCAAACACAAGTTGAGAGATGCGATTTCCTTTTGAGTTTAATACTATATCTCTTGCTTGGCTATATATTTTTTCTAAGAATACAGGGTCAGATTTTAAAGCATTGATAATAGGATGAATCATCTCATGCTTAGCAACATGTAGTCCATCGCTCCTCCTATCACTCAGGGTAGATTCTTTTGATATATATATCGTCTGAGTACCAGGGTCGTTAAAACCTTTGAGGGTTTTATCCGCATCTTTGCCGGAAATCTCTTTCCACTTATCTTTAACCTGTTGGTTTGAATCTAATACAACTACTGTTTGATTGGGAGATAAGTGTATTATAGCACTTAACATCCTAGTTAAATCAGTAGCGAGTCTATCGCTCAACTTGTCTACACCTTCGATACGTTTATCGGAAGCTACAGGTTCGCTTGACTCCTTAGTTTCAGCTTCAGGTGCTAAGCTTTCCGCAACCTTAGCCTCTGGCTTCTTAGAATCACCCTCTTCTGCAAGCTTTGTTAACTCAGCTTCCTTAGCAAAAGCTTCGTCTACCTTAGCAGCACCTTCTGGTGTCTGACGTTCTTTTATAAGTATTTGATAAGCAGCTTCTTCTGCATCTTCACCTTTAAGGTTATACGTAGTTGCTCCATCCGGACTAGTGAGGGTCACGTTCTTGACGCTCCCGTCTTTGTTTCTCTTGATAGCTTTAACACCGTTGTTATTAACCATAACAGCCCCTTGAGGAGCTGGGCCACCTTTCGCTTTATAAGTAAAGCTACCGTCTTCATTAGGCTCTACAATACTCTCTGAAACAGATAATCCTAGGTCTTTTAAAGGTCTTTTCTCAGACTTTTCGTATGAGTCAATATCAATAATATTACCTTCATCTGTCTCAACAGCTAATCTTTGACCATCTTTAATCAAAGTACCTTCAACAGTTTCGTTTGTTGCAGGGTTCAAAAATCTGACCCTCTTGTTTATTAACTTGGAAGGTGTTGATTTATCTAGACTTTCCTTAGCTTCAGTCCGCTTAGCAGCAAGCTGTTCAACTAATTCTAGAGCGGTATATAAAGGAACCCCTTCTGCTTTACTAACAGAAGCAGAAGTTCTCTCCCTGGTTTGCAAGTCTTGTAACTCTTGCTGTTCATTAGACTCTACCTGAAGCTCTACTCCAGCCTTAGATTCTAACTGAGCTTTTTGCATCAGCTTAGCTACAAGTTCGTTTTTAAGACGGCTTTTTAACGTCTTGTTTGGAGACTCTTTGATGTCTGATATTAATTTTGTAATACCTTTATTTAGAGACACTAACTGAGCTTTCTCTTCAAACCTTAGTTTCCCATAAGCCTGATTGGCTTTTTGAATAAGTTTTTGCCCATCAGCTCTAACACTAGCAGCCTCTGATAATATTATCTTCTTCTTCTTTGGGTCTTTTTCCCTACGAGCAGATTCTTTTAAATCCTGATACATTGTCTGAAGCTCTTCGTATTCAGCCATGTTTTCTTTTAACGGCTTATTGTATAAGCTGCTCTCTATTCCATAAGAAGCGTTAGCTGTAACTCCAGCCATTGTTGCTCCCATTCCTCCACCTAAGATTGCAGCATCAGCTAATGCTAGTGCGTCAAATTCTTCTCCGGCAATGGCATGAGCGAATAATTGATTAGTGAACTCTACAGCAGTTTCTTCAACGACCTCGGCAGATGTATCGTAAATAAATCTACCAGCAGCTCTTGCGCCAGGTTTTGATAAAACTGAACTAACTTTTTTAGAGTAAGGGTCAAGAAATTTTACAGCTTTATTGTAAGCCGCTCTTTTTGCTGTAAGCGAAGCTGTTCCTATGTTATCGGAAACACCTATAGCGCTTCTAAATCTACGAAGGTTACCTAGCCCACCAAGCACTTTACCCATTACAACTTCGGCAGCGCCAGCGGCAATAGCTAAAGTAAGTTTATCTTCAGAAGATAGGTCTAACCTATCTCTGTATCCAGCATATGTGTCTAAACCACTACTAGCGCCCATCAAGGTCATACCTATAGCTGGGTTAACCACTGTAGCAGCCATAAGGCCAACAGATTGAGAGCCATAGAATACAAATTTCAAAGCTGCATTAGCTTCGTCACCATCTCTCCAAGACTCTGTAATACCTCTGCTATCATTAGGGTCTAGTCCAACACGAAGCATGTTATCTATGTTGTCCTGCTGCATTTCCAAAGCAACCATTTCCGCTTTTTCATATTGGCCAGTAGCGTCAAAATAAGCTATAGCTGCATTTGCACCTATCTTTTTTACAATAGGGTCAGCTGTGGAGTTTCCAAGACCTTCCATAAACTCCCCAAAAAACGCTTGACCTGATAAGATTTCTCCTTTAGTGGTAATCGCTTTGTCTTCTATGTATTCTTGCTTGGCGCGTTCTAAAGCTATATCAGCTAATATACTTTTACTGTATGCGTGAGTTTCATAAGCTCTATCCTTAGCTTCTTCAAACGAGGTATTTGAATCATACCCCATTATTTCATTTATCTTCTTAGTAGCTTGCTCTTTTTTAAAGGCAAGCTCCTCTTGAGTCATTCCTGAAGCTTCTGATGCTATTTTTGTAGGCGCTCTGAAGTCCCCTAACCCACTTGTAAAGCTGTTGTTTGCTGTTTTTTCTTCGTATAGCCCTTCATATTCCTGTACTATCTGAGAAACTTGTCTACCCTTACTTGCACCGTCCATAGCTATGTTACTAGCTACTACGCTCTCACCGTCTATAAATCTGCCAGGGCGTAATTCTTCAGGCACTCCAGCTTCGTCGTAAATGTTATCATATTGATTGTAATCAGAGGCAGCTGTTTCTTCTTCAGATAGCTCGCCTATAGATGCAGCATCAGCTTCTTTCTTGACTTCCAAAGCCTTTTCTTCGCCTTCAGTTACAGAGATATCTTTTATTTCAACGCCTCTTTTCTTAAGCGGTGAACCATCTTTTATGTCTTCAATCCAACCAGGAGCCTTAGCTCTCTCAACAGGTTTGTTATTCTCTTCAATAGATTTATCGTAATCATCTGCTGAAACCGAACTTGTATTCTCTTGATTTCCAGTAGATTGAGATTCCGTAGAATCTTTTTTTTTATAATACTTGGATTCGAATTCTTCTTTAGACTTTGTGTATAATCCGTCTTTAGATACTACTCCGTAAACTTTATCTCTGTATTCAGCATCTGAAAATTGAGACGTGAAATCTTCTATAGACTTGGTATAGTACCCCTTACGAGAAAGAACCTCGTATAGTTTTTGAATTTCGTTATCCATACTACAATATTGATTATAAGTAGCAAAGATACAGAATTATAGAAGACCCTTAATCTAACACGCCTTTTACATCCAGCGATTCTCCTGCAACAAGTTTCTTTATTTCGTCAGTTGAGTAACCTTGTTCTGCTAGCTTTTGTTCTATTAAAAGCTTAGACTTAGCCGGCATTTTACCGTAAACTTGTTTTGTTATAGGTACAATGTCTACAGAATACTTACCGCTTAACATAGACTCAACATCAAGACCGCCTTCGTATACGTTTCTTTCAACCTTCAGCATTCCATCCGCTATCCCTAATCCGACTATACTATACTTATCTCTTAGTGTAGCATCTACTAGACCTTTACCTTGTATATTACTTGGTAAAGCCATATATGAAGTCAGCTCTATATCTCTAGGCTCGTACTGTTGATTTCCATCCGCGTCTTCTACTAGTTTTCCTTCTGAATCCTTCAGCGCGCCTCCGGTGATTTTTATAGTTGCGTTATCTTGAACACTAAGATTATAATCCGTTCCTGCTCCTACTCCGCTACTTGATGAACCTGCATTCCATAAAGGTGGAACAGAATTGAGAACACGAGCTTTATACCATTCCTTTGCTTGAGCTACGATTTCTTCATTACCTCCTAATTCAGCAATCTGACTTAACTGTTCAGCGCTGATTTTATTAGGGTCTTCCACCATGCCTAGACCATCATCCTGAGAGACGGCGTATGCTGTTAGTACATCCGCCTGAAACTGCTTGTCTTGATACTTCTGCTCAAACAAAGTGTTTACCCTTCCCTGAGCGTTACCTGCGCTAGAACCAGCTGATATAGCTCCTCTCGTTTCGTTTAAGAAAGAACTAAAGTTTACATACTTGCCTTGCGTGATTGTACGTGGTAGCACAAGAGAGTTGTTTATGTTTACAGAAGATTGCAAGTATGTTGATTGAGTAGCAGGCACAAAGGTGTCTCCATCCTTAACCATTACTTGGCCGTTCTTGACTATAACTTCTCCGGTTCTATTGGTAAATCCAGAATACAAGTCCGAAGCTTCTTCAGGACTTAGTGCAACATCTTTAAATCCGTTTGCTTTGTTTGTAACATATTCTTTACCGGCTACATCTAATATACTACGACCTGCTGTTACAGAGTAGGTAAGCTCGCCAGCAGCTTTTTTCATAGCTGCTTCCGCTCTACTAGAACCTGTTTGTTCAAATTCTATAGCAGCCTTTCTAAACACGCTGTATTCAGCGTCTGCTATTTGTTTATATATGCCAGTAAGACCCATAGCATTTTCCATGTACGCTTTTTCAGCGCCAGTACCATCTACTTGTTTTTGTAGTTGAGCCTGTTTCTGTTTTTGCTTCTGCTCGTTTATTTGGTCTATTTTAAAACCAGTTTCTCCAAGCTTCGGTACTTTAAATACTGTTGTGCCTAATACTGACATTACTTTTTCTTTTTAGCGTTCTTCTCAAATTTCTTGAACAGATTTTTTGCAAAAGCGCTTTGCTTAGCAATGGCTGCCGCTTGTTCAGGATTTAAAATGTACTCACCACCTGTGGCTTCACCTACTACCTGACCGTTTTGAACTAAGTCAATAGGATTAGACGCGTGGTCAAAAGCACCGTCTGTTAGCATTCCTCCATTACGGAACTTACCCATGCTATCAACGAAAGGTTTAAAAGCAGAGTATGCTTTTCCTAACGCTTGAATCTGCTTCATAGCTTGAGTGTTTCTGTATTGAGCTGGTATAGCGCTCCCACCTTCTGGCCCTAAAGAACTAAATCCAGGTGGCGGTGCTGTAAAATCTCGTAACTGCTGTGCGGGTTGCTCTGGGCTGAAAGAAGGCATTGCCTTAGCAGCAAATGCCGAAGACCCCACGCCACCAATATCTCCAACGGTAGTTTGACGCATTGCTTTACCAGATTGTAAACGAGTGTTTATCCTAGGTAATATTTTAGCTTTTTCGTTCCTTGAAGCCTGTTGATTTTTAGAGTCTTCTAAAGAAGCTAGGTTCCCTACAAAATCTTCTGAAACCTCAGCCTCCTCTTCAGATTGAATATCATTCTCCTCATTTATTTCTAATTCATCTTGAAGCTTCTCGGTATCTTCTATTGTTTTTTTATTAAAACCTTCTTTTTCAACATCTCTTACCGCTCCATCAGGACTAGCTTCATTTGCATTACCCCCTTTTGCAGCAGATAGTCCGTACATCAACCCTTCTCCGGCAGATGCAAGTCCAGAGCCTATATTTCCTAATGCGGCCTGATAAGCTTGGTTAGCATATGCTTGTTGTTGTTGACTACGAGCTTCTTTTCTTCCTACAGTTCTCTCCTCTGCGCTTGCGAGTTGCTGACCAGCAGCCATACGCATTTGACGCTCTTGAGCTAACATAGAATTTTGAGCAGATTGACTTTGAGCAGTTGCTTGATTAAGGCCTCCGACTAACGCTCTTCCTCCAGCTCCTTGCAGGGCTTGTACGGAAGTAGCTAGATTAGATTGAATAGCATCGTTCTGCATTCTAGCCATCTCTCCATCATAAGCGTTCTTATAGTTTTCATAAAACTGAGCTGGAGTCTCAAGTGATGGTGCTGCTGCCTTAGCTCTTTCGAATTCAGCCTTTGCCTTTGGTAATTGAGTTAAGCCATATACAGCCTGCGCTCCACCAAGAGCTGCCTGAGCGTAACCACCTCCGGCTGCCATCGTGCCTATCTCTGCTAGTTTATTAATGTCTATTGCCATAATGCAAATTTAATCTTTTTAGTTGACTCTGTCGTTATGCAACCTTGACCTGTCATAGCTTAAAGATAATGCATGTACTTCAAAGGCTGTTGTGTCGGTACTAGTTAGTTTTATTTTTAAGAATACGTCTCTCATAGGGTCTCCGTCAATACGTGACGAGTGTTCTACAAACACATTGTCACCTGCGGATATATTAGATATACCACTGGTACACTGTATCGTCTTTCTATCTGTTATACCACTAATCTCCATTCCTGTTCCTGTAAGCGTAGAACCAGAGGCTGTTTTAAGTATGTCTCCAACAACAAATGGTAGCTTGTTAACAGGAGTAGTAAACGTAACTTTATCTCCAGTAACACCACCAGCTGCAACAACACCTAAGTAGATTTGATGCCCTGTTGATACTAATGTATCTCTAGGAATCATAGCGTATCTATGCCCTTCACGAATGTCAAAATCAGTAGTTCCTATCGTAGTGCTCTGGTCTGACGTTGTTAAAGTTCCAGACCAAGTTCCACCACCCTCTACTGCTAAAGCTTCAAAGACTTTAACCATAGAAGGATTTCTGTTAGAGACAACCTCGACTTCAGAGTTGTATTGCGTACCGTAGAAGTTGTTTCTAGTTTCATTGACGTTATGCTTCCACATAAGCCCTGAAGATTCATCAGAGAAGCTGTATAGGTCGTTGTTTATATTCACATACATCGTTGGACTAAAGCTGTACTTACTACCCCAGACTCCTTCTTTGTGCTTG
>TARA_R110000772_G_scaffold70673_2_pt1 | contig 11136 bp, 5 predicted proteins | sample TARA_R110000772 | Tara Oceans TARA_R110000772 (sample SAMEA4397948) | marine metagenome | biome: Polar Biome; feature: [SRF] surface water layer (ENVO:00010504); material: water (ENVO:00002006), including particulate matter (ENVO:01000060) such as... | depth 5 m | reverse complement strand
CAACAGACACATCAACAGACACATCAACAGACACATCAACAGACACAACAACTGAGCCAGATATTTATGATCTGAATTCGTCAGAGTACGGTGTTGTTAACGATCCAGAAAGTGAATTAAGTCGAACTACTTTTATTAATGAACAGATTATTCGTATGGAGAAATATGATGCAAATAAAAGATCTGAGGACCAAAACTATTCTGGTGATGTAAGAATAGCAAACACTGTTAATTTCTTTAAATGGTTATCACAAGGTTCTAAAATAATTAAAGATATTAATGCTATTAAAGATGTAGCCATTAAAAATAATGAATCTAATAAAGCGAAATTAGCAGATGCACAGGAACGAGTTTACATTACAAAACTAATGATGGACCCAATTAAAAATGTATTGGTCCCACGTTATGTATTTCAATCAAAAAATGGACAAGTTTATAGAGTGGTGTTGAGTAAGAATGGTAATCCATTAAGCCCATTTCAAAAATCAGGTAAACCACAGAAGACCCACATTACGGTTTTTGATCCTTCCAGTAAGTCTGGCGTACGATCCCTTGCTAAATCTAGTGGAACATTGTCTTCCAGTGGATTACCTATTCCTAAGAATATCTTGTTGAGTGGTGATGTCTATAGCCGACTACAAAATGCAAGAAGAAGAATGTTTGCAGAGATGGATCAAATGGATGCTTTTGATGCATCTCAAAGACTTAAATTAACACAAGATTCAACGGTTGCTCCAACAGAACAATCCGCAAGACAAACGCAAGCTCAAGAAAAAATTAATAGTCTGGCTGAAACCCAAGAAGGTGGAGAAGTTATTGCAACCACCCAAAACTTTAAAGAAGGTGAGCTTAACACAGACCCTAACCAACCATCACTCCCTTTAAAAGAAGCCTCTGCCACACAGGCACAGCCCTCAAACACAGGCACACAGTATTTTGCTGATCCAGATACTGGTCAGTATGATATGAACCAAGGTTTTGAATTTAACAAAACACCAGAACAAGATCAGCTTATTGATCAGGCAGAAGCTGAAACAGAAGTTGAGTATACTCAAAAGACAACTAAGCCGAGATTACCTGATGGAAGTATTGATACTGTCCTTTCCCCCGTTACATCTTTATCAGATGGTAAAAACACAATATACACAGCAAGATTTGTAGGAGGTATTGACTCATCAATTGCTTGGTATCAGACTAATGAAAGAGGATTTCAACCAGATTCACCTGCTTATAGTATCAATAGTCCAATTGGTAGTAATAAAGCAGAAGCAATTGAAACCCTTAAAAATAAACTTGCTGAGATGTCTAGTAATCAGACAGTTAAGTTTGCTCGTTCACAAAATATAAAAAGTAATGATGCTGTGCAAAGAGCAGGTGAACTTCCACTTGGTGAAGGCATTGAAGCCTTACTTACTAATGTCCCAGGTATAGAAAAGTATAAAGTCAGAAAAATTATAAACATGTTTGCTAAAACTCTAGGCAAGGATCTAGAGAAAGTAGACGTTGTAAATCTAGCTAGTTACTTGAACAAAATGGACATAGACCCAGACATTGCAGACGGAATGATTGGTGCTTATATCCGTGGTTGGATTAAACAGACAGAAGGCAACTTACAAAGAGGTGCCATTGCAATAAGACTTAATCAGCAACCTTCCACTAGAGTTGAATCTCTTGCCCATGAATTAGTTCATTTTGGAATCAAAATGAAAGGCATAACACCAGAAATGATGGTGGATATGTATAGCAGTATTCCTGACACAGACTTTAATAAAAACTTTATTGAGAACGATCCATATTACAAAGACCTAGACACAGCAGCAAAAGCCGAAGAATACATTGCCTACACTCTGGGGGAAATGGTTGAGAACAGATATAAAGGGCCTATCACCAGACGTGGTGGTGAGTATGAAAACAAAATACAATACTTTATCAGACAGATCATCAGAGCCGTTAGAGAATTCTTTGAAAGTTTATTAGGCAAGAATTTAGTTGATGATTACTTAAATAATATAAAAACTAAATACGGGATGGATATAGAAGCAAATAATCCATTCGAGGATCAGACTGCTGTCTATGGTAGAGTGGTTCCTGTCCCAGACAACAATCCAGATCTTCAATCAAGAATGAATGTAGAAGAACCAATACAGGGTGGAAACTACATAGACCTAGACGTAGACAACAATGCAGACAGAGATGTAACAGGTAAAACATATACTGGTGTTGAGATTTCTATTAACGAAAAAGGCACACCATCAATGGTTACTACTGATGTGGATGCTAAACTTTCACCACCAGAAACAACCACAGGTAAAATTGGAAGAGTTGTAAATCTAATAAACCCAAGTAAGACAGAAAAGAAAAGATATAGATGGAAGTGGTTAGATCGTGACAACAATACTGATCCAATTCATACACTTGTATCATTAACTTCAACAAATAATCTAAGTTCGGAAAATGGTGGTGCTACTAAAATAAAAACACCAAGTGGTGATCATCAATACGCACTTAAAGTAAATATGAATGGTGCAACTAAGTTATCTACTTTCCCTGATAGTCTTGATCAACCACGTTTAAGACCAGTGATGTATGCACAGAATGTTGAATTAGGACCCATTACAGGTAAAATTCAATTAGGTGCTAAAGAACATAATGTTTACGAATATATTACATTAACGGATAATGCACAGGACACCACACCTTTATTTGCTCGTAAGACAGATGGAACAGACACACCATCTAGAACTATGGAGCAACTGTTAAAAGCAATTCCTGAGTATAAACGAATTACTGTAGCAAAACAAAATAACACAAAATCTAAAACTTTAAATGGTAAAAAGTTTACAGACTTAGACCTAACTAAAAAAGGCATAGGCTATGTTGGTAAAAAGCCTGTAGCAGATATATGGGCAGAGACTTTAGATAAAGTTCCAGGTGCTAAAGCAGAATTAGAGAAACTAGGCCTTACTAATAAAATGGTCCCAAGAGAACAAGAATTTTGGAATGGTGCTTTAAAATTACCAGACAGAGCAAGATATTGGTATGAAGTAAGTTCTGAAGTTATAGCTAGTTATTTTCCAGACCTGAAGGGTGTAGAGATTGAGAAGTTCTGGGATGTAGTTGCAGCCACTAGTCCTATGGCAGATCCAATAGACAATATGTATAGGGCAATTGCTTTACTATCTGAGTATTATCAAAGTAAACCAATTACTACAGATTTAGTAAGTAGATCTGCTGTTACAACTGCCCTATCCGATGAATTTTTAGGAGCACCAAAGACAAGGTCATTCAGTGGTACATTTTTATATCTAGGTGGTATTAGAAATGAGGCTCCATTGTCTACTAATGATAGGCAAGTAGCATCTTCGTTTGGCATCTCAGGTGATGATATAGCAAACAACTTTGTGATATATCACTTACTAAGTGAGTTCTACATTGGAATGAGAAATGAGCAGAATGCCAATTTACCTGCGGGTGTGCAGCCTTATGAGACATGGCAGATACAAGCACCTGCTTGGGTACATGAAAGAGGCTTATCAAAACCAAAGAAGAACGAAGTAGAAAATTATGATGATTATGCACAAGTTGTAGAAAATAAAATTTTACCAAAGTTAAAAAAAGCGGGTGTTGCAGTACCTTATGATAAAATAACTATAGACGTACTCAGAAATCCAAAAGTTCCATACGCATTAAGAGATAACTTACTTGGTTATCAAGAAGCCTTTGTTGGTACTGTTGAAGTTAATACTCAATCTAATGTTGTTGGTAAAGAGTTTGAAGAAAACATGGCTCTGATAAGAGGACAAAGAGGTTTTGTTGGAGCCGTCAAAGACGGTGATAAGATCATATCACAATACATATCAGAAATATCAGCCCGAAAACAAATTGGTGGTCGAAAGTTACCGTCAATGTTAGATCAAATTGCATCCATTGTGGTTGGTAAGAAATCATCTCTCGTAAGAGTGACTAGTGATGGTTATGGAACTTACGGTGGTTTTGTGTCCCGTAATATTCGTATACCAATGAGGTACAAAGATTCTAAAGGTTACGGAAATTTTGATGAAAAAGATGTAGACACTGTCTTAGCATTACTAAGTGGACCTCTTGGACAAGAAGCCGCAGCAGCAGGTCTATTTGTTACTGCGGATTTAACACAAATGATACCTGCGGGATTTGAAAGAACTTTTAGTGTATTTGTAGAAACCACTAATCCTAAAGCTATATCAGAAGATGTAACGGCACAGCTAAGTGCTACAATTAATAAGCCTGTGTCTGTGTCAACTGTAGCAAACGGTGTTTTATTTGATATACATCTTGAGGGTGGTCCATCAATCACAGATGAGCAGTCAGTTACAAATGCAGTTAACAAAACTGATCTATCAAAATATGGAAAGATCTCTTTAATACCAAGAGACTATAAAGTCCGTTTTTTTGAAAGAGTTGCAACTCCTTACAGTGAGGGGTATAATAAAATTGTAAGTGATTTTAAAAAAGGAATAGTAAATGAAGCAGTCCAAAAAATCTCAAACCTCCACAACAGTATCGGAAGAAGTCAAGCCAGAGACTTCATCATCGGAAACATTGAAAAACTCCCCAACGTACCCGGTTCTGTCCATAAAAGAGCAGAAAGCATTAGGATTGGATCTAGGGAGCGAACTAATAATATTGATGAAGTAAGAGATAGAGTAAGAGCCGAACACGATAAAGTTAAAGGTCTGCAAAAAGTTTTTAATAAAAAACTCAGACCTAAATTAGAAAATTTGAAAAAGAATAATACACCTATCACTGAAGACATCCTTGGTGACATACAGTTTGATGACACCATAGATGTTGATGAAGATATAACACCTGCATTCGCAAGATCACAAAATCCTAATAATGATAATAGTCAAATAAGACTAGAAAAGATGTCTAGAAATTCCTTCATTGGTGCTTTTTCTAGTAGTGCTAGAAGAATTGTTGGACTAGGAAGAGGTACACCTACAGCTTACAAACTAGCCAACATATTAGATAGAGATAAGTATGCTAGAACAAGTAGGTCTGAAACTGGCATTATTGAAATGGATGTACACGAAGAGATCAATCAGGGTCTTGGTAAATATACTAGACAGTTCAACGACATTCTAAATAATATGACAACTGCTCAGATCAAATTGGTGCCAGATTTGTTAAGAGGTAAATTTGTAAATAAAACGACAGGCAAGATACAAATCACACCTGAGATGCAAAGAGTTGGTTTAACTATTGATAAGGCAAGAGACCTTAAAAAGTTAATGAACGATTTATATGATTTAGTTTCCCAGACTTATGGCAAATACGGGGCCCCTCCTCCACCAAAGATTCTTATGTATTTTCCACAAGTTTACAATATTGGTGATGGTCCATTTAAGAGTGGCCCATTAGAAGGTATGGACAAAAGAAATGCTCTTGCTGATTTTTTTACACAAGTCTTCATGGCAGATGGTGCTACAGAGGCGAATGCCAGAGAAAAAGCAGATGGTATAGTTACAAAAATAGGTAATGAGGGCAATGCACCTATATGGGGTTTTGATCTTAGTGTTCTTCAAGAAAAACAAGTTTATAGCTATACACCACAAGAGCTAAAAAGAATTATTAATATGGACCCTTATAAATTGTTTGATGTTCCCGTGGGTCCAAACACTACTAAGAAAATGAAGTTAGAAGATTTTCTTGACAGTGATACATATGGCGTTCTTCAAAAATATATTACAACCACTGTAAGACGGATGGCTTTTGTAAATAGGTTTGGAGTTAAGGGTGAAAAGATTTCAGAAGCTGTTGACCCCGGTGGTTTAATTGATCAAGAACTTGAAGCTAGGGGTGAATCAAAACTAGTTGCTAATGATAGAGAAGATATCATACATGCCATTAAAGCTAACTTAGGTACACTTCCCACAAAATCATTTCTGGGAGCTCTTAAAAGTGATAAGGCTTATGGTTTTCAGAGTGGTCTTAAATCAGCTACTAATTTAGTATTACTAAATGCATCCGCTCTTCTTGCAACTGTTGAACCTATACTTGCATTTCAAAGATTAGGACTGTTTGGTGGTTTGGCTACTATGAATGAATATGCCAAGAACACTTTGAAGATGCCATACAGAATGACGAAGAGTACAACCAAAGCAGCTTTTACAAAAGGCACTATATCAGACAAATATCGTGCATTTAAAAAAGCCTATGATGCAGATGATAGTGACTTACAAATATTTGCAAAAGATATAGGCACAATATTTCAAGGTTTTCAATATGCTTATCAGAATGCTGCGGAAGTTAATGCCAATATCAAATGGGAAAAAGTTGATGCTGTAATATTTAAAACCAACTTATTACAGCCAGTAACTGATGCTACAAGGATAGCCGCTTTAAGAGGTGCTATAGTTACACTTCCGCATTGGGCAAAGAAAGCCAAAAGACATGGAGGAAATGACAATTATATGTATGTCAGATATCTACGAGAAGTAGGTCTTGTACCTTCTGATCTTGATATGTTTGATCCAAGTGATCCGATGGGCACATCTACTCCAAAGATTAGAGCGGCTCTTAATGATATAGTTGGATCAATAATTATTGCCCCTGATGCAGGAAGAAAACCTACTTGGATGTCAGATCCAAGGTTTGCTCTACTGTCTCACATTAAAACTTGGATCACCACATTTACAAATACTATTATTCAAAGAAACTTAAAAGAATTATATGTAAATAAGAACCCTACTCCATTGTTATTTTTACTTGGTGCCTCTGCAACTATGTCACTTATGGCTATGTTTAGAGAATGGGTAACTTACGGAGAAGAAGGTAATCCACGTCTGAATGAAATGTTTGATGAAGATGAAGGAGTTTATAGGTTCATTTACAATATGTTTGAACGAGGTGGACTGTTTGGAGTTTTTCAACCCCTAGCCGATTTTTGGGTTGGCTCCAGATTAGGTAGATCTGATTTCAATCTATTTGATGCAGCTTTTCCTGTTGCAAACGTGGTCCAAAAATTAATAGCTATAGGTGAAGGTTTTATTCAACTTTCAACAACAGATGATAGAGAACGGGCAAAAGGTTTTAGAAAGTCTGTCGATGAGCTTACTAGATTGGTGCCCCTCTTAAATACATCAGGTCAACTTAGAAAAGACTTTGTTGATAGTGTGGCTCCAAAAGTAGGAAGAGTGAAAAAAAATAAAAACTTTAACTTTAATTTTAATACCAAAGCGTTTGGTGGCAACAGTTTTAAGAGCTTCGGCAGGTAAATCAGACCTAGACACAGACACAGACACATAGTATATTGGAGTTAATATGACAATACTTATAACAAAATATAAAACAGGTGTGGATTTTGATCCATTAACAGGAGGGCTGAATCATTTACCTGCTTCAAACAGCCTGTCTATCCCTTACAAAACGGGACATGCACAGTCCTCTTTTTCCACAACATCAGGTGTACATTTATGTTTAATCAATGGTGGAGGTTTAATATTAACAGATGATACAGACACATTCTCTGTCTCATTCGGTGCATCTGCTATATCAATCACATGGAACAGTCGGACATTAAGTCTTCGAGATGTGGATGATGTTGTCTTTGTGTTTAATGCTTTTGCAAAAACTATCAGTGGGGTAACACGTCTAAAATACGTTGTGACATCAGGGCAGACTGTGTTTCAAGGTGCCGATGCTAATGGTACTGTCCTGACCATGGATAATGATAATATTCAGATATTTAAGAATGGGATTATGCTAACAAGCGGATATGCAGTTGACTTAGTTCAACAACTAGTATGGTATCCAGGTGCAAGTACGAATAACATTATTAATATTTTTGTATACCCATCCGTTGGCGACACAACAGCACTTAACACTGCAACCACGGCATCTTCTACGTCTGCCACAGCCAGTGCCAATAATGCTACCACTGCACAACGATGGGCAATTAATCCAGTAAACACTTCCGTTATTGATGCTGTGTCTGGTGTAGACAGTACAGACTTTTCAGCTAAATCTTACGCTTCTGGAGATAATCAGGCGGGTGGATCAGCTAAAGAATGGGCAATTGGTGGATCTGGAACAGTAACTAATACTGTTGATGGCTCAAACTATTCTGCTAAATATTATGCAACTCAAGGTAATGTGGCAATAGTTGCAGGTGCTGCATCAAGTATAAATACAGTGGCAACGGATATAAATAATTCAAATAATATAAACACTGTGGCTAATGCTCTATCTATTATTACTACAGTTGAAGGCTCAATTGGTAATGTGAATATTGTTGCAGGAAATAATACAAATATAAATACTATAGCTAATAATATATCTTCAGTTAATAATTTTGTTGATTATTATCATGGAGCATTAAGTTCAGCACCAACTACAAATCTTACTTCGGGAGATTTATATTTTTCTACTACCTTAGTAAAGATGCAGATGTATACGGGTTCTGCTTGGGGAGATTTAGCGGCATCTATAACTGTTGAATCGGTTGAATCACAAGCAGACATTATATGGCTTCTATCCTAACTAACAACCAAAAAAGGTAATTGAAATGGCTATTGAATATAAAAGTTTGAGGTATAGTGGTGTGGGTGTACAAGGCTCATACCTCAATGACATTTATACTGCACCTGCAAACACTAAAGCTCTAATTTTAAGTTTTAACATCTGCCGTAATGACAATATATCTTCTTTGATTGCATACCCTTCTGCGTATTTTAACATTAAATTAAAAGATACTAGTAATGTTGAATATTGGTTGATGAAAAACAGGGCAATAGCATCTCAATCCTCTCTTGAAGTTATAGAGGGTCAAAAGATCGTGGTGAATGCAGGAGAAGAGTTAATAATTTTTGCCAGTCTTACTAACTTATTTGTAGCAACTTTATCTATAATGGAGGTGAGTTAGATGTCAGTAGAATATAAGAATATCAAAGAAACCGGTACTACTTCATCAAGTTTCAATTGGGTTCAGAATTATCAGTTATCCTCAGGCCGTACAGCAACAATTACTTCTATAAATTTATGCAACACAAGTACGGCTCTTCAATATGTTTCCCTTTACCTAAGAAATGCAGCAGGTACTTACCAATCTATCTTTCAAGATATACCTATAGATGGAGAGGCAACCTTAGAGGTTATAGATGGTCAAAAGATTGTATTGCTTGCAGGGGATACGATTTATAATACCTGCCCTGCCGGTAGCATAGACATAGTTGTTTCGTTAATGGAGATTTATTAAAAATGGCAAATAATACAAACCAAGGAATATCTCGGGGTTTCACAGGTAGATCAACTAATTCTACTATGACCAAAACAACAATTACAACTACCTCAGTGTGGAAAAAACCTGCTGATGCACTACTAGTTTATATTTTCTGTATTGGTGGTGGAGGTGGTGGTGGCTCGGGAGGCTTTTATAATTACCGTGTAGGTGGCACGGGAGCTTCGGGAGGTGGGTGTGATTTACAAATGTTTGTAGCTTCAGGAATTGAGGACAATTTACTAGTCACTATTGGTGCAGGTGGTATAGGTGGAACTGCAACTGGTTCTGCCGGAAATGGACAAACTATTAATTATACAAATTCCTTTGGAGTAAGAGGAAATGACGGTGGTAGTAGTTATGTTCAAGACAGTTCAGATACTTCAGGTGTTATTTTAGCCAAAGGTCAAGGAGGCAGGTACGGAACGTGGAATAGAAGTAGTACGGGTCAAGGTGGCTCGACCCATCACAGAGGTATGTTTGACACAGGGTATCATGAAAATTCAAATATGAACTATCATTCCGGCACACAGGGTAAGGGTGGATCAGGTTACCAATATCAATATGCCTATTCAGGGTCACCGGGGCAAACTGGTGGAGGTGGAGGTGGCTCGGGATATTGGAATAACCCTGTTTATAGTGCCGGGCATGGTGGTAGAGGGTCAACAGTATTTAACGGTCTTACTCCATCATCCGATTATTTTACTAATGAACCATCTTTGACTGGTAGTGGATTAAGAATGAACTATACTCAAATGGGAAATGTAAATGTAAGTACTGGTGTAATTTATAGAGAAAGTCAAAGTTATTTCTCGGATAATCCAAGGGAGAATAATTACCCAAATGTAAATTATGACGATTTTCTTACTTATGACGGTGGTGGTGCTATGCCCGGAAATGCAGCCGGAGACAATGGGCAAAATGGAGCAGACTTAGAATATGGGGCTTCAGGTGGTTCAGGTGGAACAGGTATCCAACTGAACAATACTAGTATAATATATAGCAATGGTACGATTTTTCCGGGAGCAGGAGGAAACGGTGGCTTTCCCGGTGGTGGAGGAGGTGGAGGTGGCAGTTTCTATAGTAATAATAACATGAACTCGATCAACCCTACACTATATCCGGATGGAAACAGATCGGGTGATGGTGGAAATGGTGGAAATGGAAAAGTAGTAATATGGACTGTGGGGAGTATATAAAATGACTATAGAAAAACAAGCTGTTATTGTTGGTGGTAAAGTGGTTAATACTGTAATAGTTGATACTTCTGACCAACCTGAAAACACAGAACAGCAAACATATGTATCCTGTGCTGAAAATCCAAGAGTATCTAATGGTTGGTCATGGGATGGTACAACTTTCACACCACCTGAGTATATTGAATCCACAGACGATCAAATAAAAGCAGGTCAAAAAGAAGAGGCTAAAAGGTTTCTTGCTGAAACCGATTGGCTTGCCACTGTGGATGTTCAAGATCAGTTAACCACCGAGAGTTCTTCAGCTTGGATAACCTATAGAACTATGTTGAGAACATATTTAGGTTCAGGATCAACTGAGTATCTATCCCCTGACCAACCTGAAATTGCATGGAAAGAATAATAACACAGAAGGAAAAGTTAAATTATAGGTGATAAAAAAATTTAACTAAAGTCAGACACATACATAGATTTCTATGTTTTAATTAGACATTAAAAAAGAAAGTATAATAATGGAAATAGATGGAATGTTATTTTGGAACGTAATTTTAACAATGGTCTTAGTTCCATTTGGTTGGATATTTAACAAAACTATTAATGAGTTAAATCGTGTACAGATATTGTTAAATCAGACACGAGAAAGTTATGCAACCAAAGAAGATTTAAGAGATCAATCCGCTCGTC
>TARA_R110000772_G_scaffold15232_2_pt1 | contig 11138 bp, 8 predicted proteins | sample TARA_R110000772 | Tara Oceans TARA_R110000772 (sample SAMEA4397948) | marine metagenome | biome: Polar Biome; feature: [SRF] surface water layer (ENVO:00010504); material: water (ENVO:00002006), including particulate matter (ENVO:01000060) such as... | depth 5 m | reverse complement strand
AGGATGCTTTTAAGCCTAGCAATGTTTGTTTAGATAAACACCAAAGGTATTAATAATTAGGATGGGTGTCATTTTAATTTTCCAAAGGGATTAATAATTAGAGTGGGTGTCATTTTAATTTTTTGGCTTTGAGTGTTAAGTGAGAACTATTTTAAGTTGATATAACAATGATCTGAAGTAATGCTGATATTCGCCCGTCGGGTGGCGCTTCGCTTAACCGACCTACGTTTTTAAATATATTTGAGGGCAAGAGAATATTAGTAATAAAAAAGCCTAAGCGGTGTTTAAAGTACTGCTTAGGCTTTATTTTTTTATGCGTGTATTACTGTAAGTGTACTAGTAGCTTTTGTGCGCTATCAAACAGCATTAAAGAGCCTAAAATAAATAATATAATGGCAGAAAGTCGACCAAATTTAATCGCAAGTGCCGGGTTATTGCTTAATATTTTTCGGGCGCTAACACCAATAAACCAATATACAAAGCCACAGCCAATTAAATGAATTACGCTTAATACTAACAGCTGCTCGGTGATCGAAAATGAAAAGGTCGGAAATACAAATTGTGGCAATAATGCTAAAAATAGCAGCATTACTTTAGGATTTAACCCGCTAATAATAAAGCCTTTTTTCATCCACTTTAATGGTGTTTCGCCTAATTCACTAGCAGCGCCATTATATACTGCGGGTACTGGCGGGTTTTTATAAAGCGAAACCGCGATCCAAACAACATACAGTGCGCCAAATAAGGTTAAAAATTTCATTAACATCACATGTGAAGCTAAAATAGCACCCAAACCTACCACTACAATCAGCGCGGCAATAAGGTGGCCTAACAAGAGCCCTGAAACTGCCGGAATAATTTTATCTCCCGCAATTCCTGCGCTTATGGTATACGCCCAATCAGCACCAGGGGTAAGTACAAACAATATTGACACCAGCCAAAAAGAAAAAATAACATTAATATCCATCAACAATAACCTAAAATAATTGGGAGCTTATTTTATTGCTTTCTTATGGGGAAAAAATACTATATTTTACCTTATTAAACGCCATTATTAGGAAACAATTGAATATGGATAGCATAGATCGGAAAATTCTTGCTGAGCTGCAAGTTGATGGCCGACTCACTCTTTCAGAACTTGCAGATCGCGTGGGGCTTAGTGTTTCGCCATGTCACCGCCGAGTTAAAGAATTAGAAAAAACCAAAGCTATTGTGGGCTATAGGACGGAGATCTCTCCAGAAAAAGTAGGGCTTAATTTTTCTGCGTTGGTTTTTATTACTATTAAAGAAGGTGATAAAGCATCGTTGGCTAAACTTGAATTAGCAGTTGAAGATATTCCACAAATAACTAATGCGCAGCGTTTGTTTGGTACACCTGATTATTTAATACATGTGGTGACTAGAGATTTAGGCGCGTTTCAAAAATTATACGATGATAAACTATCGGCGCTGCCAGGCGTGCAACGTTTAACCTCAACCATTGTGATGAAAGATATTGTTCGAGCCCGAAACCTGCATTTTTAATTATATACCCCATTAAAAAAGCCCTGCGCTAGGCGGGGCTGTTTAATATTTAAAGCTTAGCTACTAAGTGGTGTAGTTACTAAGTGGTGTAGTTACTAAGTTACTAAGTTAAGCAGTTACTAAATTACATAGCCGCTAAAACCTAGCGCTTTAAAGTACAATTTAGGAATAGTGCTAAATCCACACTCATGCAGTAGCTCGCTAAAACGCATGCGATCTAACGGATAAAATTCATTTTCTAGGCTATGACGAATATGAGTTTGTCCGGCCTCACCTAAGCCTAGTTTTGCACTAGTTAAAAGTTGCGCGTCACGCTCAAATAAGGTTTCTGGGCGCATTAAATCAGCAATATACAGTGCAGCTTCTTTGTTCAGACTTGCTTTAATGTTTTTAAGAACTTGCTTTTTATCGCCATTATCTTCTACAAACTGTAGCACTAATAAGCATAAGGCTGCATCGGCTTTAGTTTTAAGTTTTTCTAAAGGCCCGCAATGTACAGTTACTCTATCGCTTATTCCTTGCTCAGCAAACTTATCGCTAGCAACACTAAGCATGTCGTTTGAGGTATCTTGTGCGGTAAACTTCCATGTTGGATTAATGCTAGCTAATTCAATTACCTCTTTGCCAGTCCCCGCCCCTACCACTAAAATATGTGCGTTATCTTTTAATGTGGCTTGCAGTTGCGCATTAGTTAGTTGATGCAATAACTCGTAGCCTGGTACTAGTCGCGTAATGCGGCTATCGTATTGTGTTGCTTGATCATCTGTAAATGTTGGCATTATTACTTCCTTTATAGACCCCAAGTTTTTTGGGGATCATAAATACAATGGGTGTTATCAAGATAAATTAATATCACACAATTTCTACGCTAGAATAACCGCCCGGCTTTTTAGCCACATGGACTTGTGTTGCTACGCGCTCACTCATTTCGCTTACATGCGATATAACACCTACTTTTCGCCCTTGTGCTTGTAATGAATCAAGTGCATCCATTGCAACACTGAGCGTTTCGCTGTCTAACGTACCAAACCCTTCGTCAATAAACAAAGAATTGATTTGTACTTTGTTTGACGACAATGAAGCAAGCCCTAAAGCCAGCGCCAAAGAGACTAAAAATGATTCACCACCAGAGAGCGTATTTACAGAGCGTTGCTCATCGGCCATGTCGCGGTCAATAATAGCTATATCTAAAGAGTGCTCAATAGCGGTTAATTCATAGCGTTTATTAAGGGTTTTTAAATGACTATTTGCATAGTGCAGCAGTATTTTTAAAGTTTGCGTTTGCGCTAAATTACGCATGGTTTTACCGGTTGCATCGCCTAATACTTTATTAAGTAAATGCCACTGATCAACTTGCGTTTTAAGCGTAGTTAACTCAGCTTGTTTGCCTTTGAGCGTTTTAGCATTTTGGTTGTGCTGCTCAATAGCGGTATTAGTGGCGAGCAAGCTATTTTGTAGCTCTGTTTGCTGGGTATTTAATACATTTAGCTGCTCAGTTAACTCATCGTGGTTTTTTGAAGGCTTGTCAGTATTTTGATGCTCAGTGTACGATTTTTGTTGCTGTTTAAGCGCCGCATTTGTATCGGTTAGCGTTTGTGATACTTGTTCAAACTGTTTTAAGTGCGCTTTAATTTGCTCGCTACTTAAGGTTAGTAAAATAGTGACCTGTTCGTGTGTTGCATCGCTATGTTTAAACCACTCTAAGTAACGTGCCTCAAGGCTGGTTAGCTCCTGGGCGTGCTCTTGCAAGCGTTGCTCAACATTTTTAAGTGTTATGGCATGCTCGTCGCGCTGTTTAATTGCGTTATCGTGTGCTTGTTGGCTGGCATTTAGCTGTGTTTGGCATTGCTCAAGCTGCATGGCTAGTTTGGTTTGATAGTCGCTTGCGCTTATTTGCTCATTATTAAATAAAGCTAATCGCTGGCTTTGCGTAATATTTTGCTGTTGCTGCGCTTTGGCTAAATCGTCATTTAATGCTTTAAGTGCGTGCTCACTTTTAGTCATTAATGGCGTTAATTGCTGTAGTTGCTGGTTTGCACTGTCGAGCTGTTTTTGGCTTTGCTCAAGCTGCGTTAGTGTTTGCTGGTATTGCTCAACCTGTTTGTTTAAATCGCTTAGGGTAAGCGATTCACTTTGCAGCTGCTGCCAAAAATCGCTGTGTTCAAATTGCGCGTTAAGCGCTGCGCTTAGCTCGTTTATTTGTACGCTTAGCTCGTTATGTTTACTGCTTAATTGGTTTAGCTGATTAGTTAACTCAACATGCTGGTTTTGTAATTGCTGCTGTGCGTGTTGCTCGGTTTTTAAAGCATTAAGCTGTTGATTTACTTTTTCTTGTAAGGTACGCAGCTGTGTTTGTACTGCAAAGTACTGAGTTTTTTGCTCACTGAGTTGCTTATAGGTTTCATCAAGCTTCTCGGTTGTTAAATCGTTAAGCTCGGTGCGTGCGTCTTGCATGGTCGTTTTAATTTCTAGCTGCTTAGTCTGTGCAGTTTGTATTGCTTGGCTATGTTGCGTTTGCTCGGCTACTAACACAGCATGTTGTGTTTGGTGCTGATGCAGCTGGGTTTGGGCGCTATCGCGTTGCTGTTTTGCATTGTTATAAGCTGCTTCAAAGTCGGCTATTAAGTTATTTAATTGCTGGTTTTGAGTGCTTGCATATGGGTGCTCAGTTGCACCGCACACTAAACATGGCTCGTTAGGAGCAAGTTGTGTACGCAAGTGTTCTACACTTTCGCTAGCGCGAAGGCGTGCTTGGCTAAGCGTGTATTCGTTGTGCTTAAGCGTTTGCTCGCACGAAGCTAAATTTTGTAATAATGCGTTTTGCGCTTGCTCACTTTGGATAAGTTTTTCTGCAACGCGTGTTTGCTGTTGTGTGCTGTATTTTAGTTCATGATTAAACTGTTTATAGCGCTCGCGTTGATCTTTTAAGTAATCAATATTTTTAAGCTTTGCATCGCACTGTTCAATATTAAATTGGCGTTGCTGCTCATTTAATTGGTTAAGATTTTTTTGCTCACTAGCAAGTAGCTGTTCTTGTGACTCAACCTTTGTATTTTGCGCGGTTAAAAGCGTCGCTTGCTTAGCCTGCTCAGCCACTAATTTTTGGTTTTGATGTGCCGTTGTTTTTAATTGCTCAGTTGCGTTTAAAAACTGATTAAAACTGTGCTGATAGTAATTCCAATCATTGGCTAAAGGTTTTAATTGTGTGTGCGTAGTTAACCACTGCTGATGCTGGGCACTTAATTTTGTAGCTTCATCAAGCACAGATTGGCTTTGCTTAAATTGCTGCTGCAAATCGTTTAATTGTAATTGCTCTTTTTCGCTTTGCTGGGTAAGGCTTGTAATGGTTTGTGCTTGAATAGCTAATTGACTGTCGAGCTCGCGCGCTTTAGCAATAATAGGCTCAGCAGTTTGTTTTTGTTCTTTAGCTGTTTGTAATATCTCTTGGTGCTTACTAAGCGTATTAGCATGCGCAGTAATTATTGCAGTGTGATCTATACTTTTCAAGTCACTTACTTTCGTACTTAACTCAATATTTTGAGCTGTTAAACTTTTAAAGCGACTGCGGTTATCTTTAATTTCAAGTGCGCTTTGTGCTTGTTTAGCTTGCTCACTTTGCTGAGCAATAGCATTAAGCTCGTTTTGCGCTTGTTGCTGGTTTTGCTGTGCTTGTTTAAGTGCTTGCTCAAGCGTATTGGCTTGTTTATACCAATTTAAATTTTGCTCTGTAGTTGTGAAGGTTTTTTTAGTGTGTTCAATTTGCAGTTTTAATTCATTAAGCGAAGTTTGTTTAGCGGCTAATTCATCCTCACTTAGTAATGTGTAACTTGCTAAACTCGCTTGGAGTAATTCAAACTTTTCTTTTAGTTCTTTATTACGCTCAAAAATACGTACACCAATACGGCTAAATTTATCGGTACCGGTTAAGCATTCTAAAAGCTGTGCGCGCTCATCGCCGGTGGCTTTTAAAAACGCGGCAAATTCGTGTTGCGCTAATAACACCGCGCGCGAAAACTGATCAAAGGTTAACCCTATTTTGGCTTCTATTTGTTTTACTGTTTTACTTTTATCTGATGAAATTAACGTATCATCAGGTAATAAATGAAGCGTATGCTGTGCTGCTTGTAAATTGCCGTCGCTTTTGCCTCGCGAGCGATTAACGCTCCAACACGCTCGGTAACTTTCTTTGTCTTGCCCTACAAAGTCAACTTCAGCATAGCCATTAGACGTTCCTCGCCTAAGTAAGTTACGTGCGTCATTAAGCCTAATGCTGTCGCCTTGAAACTCTACTTTATTGCCTCTATCGCCACCTAACCTTGCGGTTTTAGCATATAAAGCTAAGCAAATAGCATCTAAAATAGTGCTTTTACCTGCGCCGGTATCGCCGGTAATTGCAAATAATCCGGCGTCTTTTAGCGGGGCGGCTAAAAAGTCTATTTCGGCATCAACAATAGAAGCTAAGTTATGAATACGCACTGCAGTTATTTTCATAGTTGCTGTTGCTCCTCAAGTTCGTTAATAACATCGTTTAATAGATTTTTTAGTGCGTCGGGTACGCTTTTACCGTGCATATCTTTGTCGTTTGCAAATGCTTGTTCTAATAAATTAAGTGGGTTGAGCATTTCAACTTCAGTTAAATCTTCAAATACTGCGCCGCCTTCATTGTTAGCTGCTTGTTCGCGCACGCGCTCTATGCCACAAAAACGAATATGTTTACCCTCAAGCGCTTGTTCTATTTGTTCTCTGAAGGTGGTGTCGGTATCGCTAGATTTAAGTTTTACCCGTAAATATGGTGCTATTGTATTGGCTGTGGTGTCGAGGGCTTTAATTTCCTCGCATAGCTCAGCTAATGGTACGCACTCCCCTTTCGGTAAAACTATTACATCGGCTAAACGAGGAATGTAAAGGGGGTTTACAGTTACACTAATTTGCTGTTTTTCATCGCTATTAAATTCAACTACATTTACTTGGTGGCTGTAATTTCGCTCTGAAAACGACATAGGAATTGGCGTACCGCTGTATCTAATGCATTCATTTTTAGCAACTTGCTGCGCTTTATGTAAATGCCCCAGCGCAACGTAGTGTGCTTGTTTACCAAATACGTTGGCAGATATGGCTTCTTCGCCGCCTATTACTAAGTTGCGCTCAGAGTCACTCGATATATCGCCGCCTTTAGCATGAAGGTGCCCCATAACAATTAACGGGGTATTTTCACTTTGTAAAGTAGCTGCATGCTCAAGGGCAAGTTCATATGCCTTTTTAACGCCTTGGGCATAGCTAGGGCCGCTTTTGGTTTGGCTGAGTGTAGTTACATCGCTTGCGCGCAAAAATGGCATGGCAACGATTACAGCGCGTTTTTTGTTAGTGTTAATAGTGATTACGGTATCAGCCGCTGCTGTTGCCTCAAAACGCCCTACAACATGGGTATCAAATTGAGCGAGTAACGGTTGCGCGGCTAAAATACGATTTGCAGAGTCGTGGTTCCCGGCAATAATTACTACATGTAAATTAGGGCACTGCTTTTTGGCATCTTTAATAAATTGATAGAGTTGATTCTCGGCGCTAGCACTGGGGGTTGCAGTATGATAAATATCGCCAGCAACGAGCAGTAAATCTATTTGTTGCTCAACGAGAGTGGCTAACAGCCAAGTGAAAAAAGCAAGGTGTTCATGACGACGGTCATATTCATAAAATTGTTGGCCAAGGTGCCAATCAGAAGTGTGCAGAACTTTCATGTAGCGCTCTTAAAAAATCGTAAGAGCGCCAATATACCCAAGGCAGTTAAAGATGCAACCTTATAGGCTCATCTTGCTAGGGTGAATGGGTTTTAGCTAGCTCCTAAGCTAAACCAACCAACATAAATAAGAGGCAAGGCTAAAAGTGCCATAAATAACGGCAGTTTAATTGCTTTGGCTTTTTTAGCTTGTAATGCTTTCAATGCATTTTTTTCGTTACAAGCGGCCACTTTGTCAATATACAAATAACCTGAGTTTAAATACTGCTTACAGTTTTGCGCGTCTGCTGGAATAGCAATTAGTTTTTGCTGCTTTTTTAGAACATAAAAATCCATACACCACCACACTTTTCAACACTAAAATATTAATAAACATATTTGAAAATAATTATATTAAATTACCCTCAAATGAAAAAAGTGGGCGATTCTAAGTACAAATGGATACAAAGATCAACCATAAACTTCACTATTGGCGGTTTCTCATACAAAGGGATTAACTTTTTTGCTAAATAATTACATTTGGCTACCTTTGAAGCCAAAATACAGAGGGAGATTTAGTAGCTGTAAGCCGTTATTTTTAGCTGATATTTGGCAATTATTTTTATTTAAAACGACAAACTGTAAAGCCCCTTTACAGTTTTATTATTTTAATTCACGTTTAATTAATTTTATCTAAAAGAATAATGCGCTTTAATTGTAAAAAAATAGTGAAAACTAGCCTGAAAAAGTCGCACTTTATCGTTATTTTATTGAAGAAAAACGATAATTTTGTCAAAGTGCGCACACTAAAATCTAACAGGTTTAATAATGAAAAAAATAATTTATACGCTAAGTGCGGTTATATTGCCAATAGCAATGTCGAGCACTGTTTTAGCGTCTGCTATTGAGCAAACCAAAGGCAGCTATATCGATAAGTTTCGTCAACTAGACGAAGCATTGCCAACACCAAATGTTTATAGAAGTGCTGCCGGAGAACCTGGCGAAAATTATTGGCAGCAACGCGTTAATTACGATATTGACGTACAATTAGACGAAAAAAAGCGCCGTATAAGCGGTAGCCAAAAAATAGAATATAAAAACAATTCACCACACACATTAAAGTACTTATGGTTACAGTTAGATCAAAACGTTTTTAAAAATGATTCAATTGCAGAAACCACGCAAACGTTTAAAAGTACTTTAACAAGTTTACCAGCCGATAAACCCGCTAAGTTAAGTTTAGGCGACCTTCGTCGTCAACAGTTTATGAGTGACAACGAGCTTGGCTATACAATTAGCAATGTAAAAGATGACAATGGCAACGAGTTACGTGTAACCGTGGTTGATACCTTAATGCGCATTGACCTAAATAAGCCGTTAAAGCCAGGTAAAGAAGCCGAATTTAGCATGAACTTTGCGTTTAACTTAGTTGAAGAAGATGCAGTAGGCGCACGCTCGGGCTATGAGCACTTTGAAAAAGATGGTAACGATATATTTTTAGTGGCGCAGTGGTTTCCGCGTTTAGCTGCTTATACTGATTACGAAGCTTGGACTAATAAAACATTTTTAGGTGGCGGCGAATTTACCTTAGAGTTTGGTGATTACGATGTTGAAATTACCGTACCTAGCGATCATATCGTGTCGGCAACGGGTAAGCTTAATAACGCAAGTAGCGTATTAACGAGCACGCAACGCAAACGTTTAAAGCAAGCCGAAAATGCTAAACGCCCTGTGTTTATTGTTAGTGAAGAAGAAGCGCTCGATAACGAAAAATCCAGTACAGATAAAACTAAAACGTGGCACTTTAAAGCTAATAACGTACGCGACTTTGCTTGGGCGTCGTCACGCAAATTTATGTGGGATGCTAAAGGCTATCAGCAAGGCGGTGATGAACAGCCATTGGTTATGGCTATGTCGTTTTACCCTAAAGAAGGGGGCGATTTATGGAAAAAATATTCAACCGAAGCTGTTATTCACACTATGGAAGTGTATTCAAAGTATTCATTTGATTACCCATACCCAACCGCGCAGTCAGTAAATGGCCCTGTTGGTGGTATGGAATACCCAATGATCACCTTTAATGGCCCGCGCACTAAGCTGCAAGATGATGGAACTCGTACTTACTCTCAAGCAGAAAAACGATTTTTACTCGGTGTAGTGATCCATGAAGTGGGTCATATTTACTTTCCGATGATAGTAAACTCAGATGAGCGCCAATGGACTTGGATGGATGAAGGTTTAAATAGCTTTTTAGACGGTGTTGCAGGGCGAGAGTGGGATCCGAGCATTCCATGGGGTGTTGAGCCGCGCGATATAGTGGCGTATATGAAGTCAGAAATTCAAGTGCCTATAATGACCCAGTCAGACAGCGTATTGCGTTTAGGCCCTAACGCGTACACTAAACCCGCTGCTGCACTTAATATTTTACGTGAAGTTATTTTAGGCCGAGAGCTGTTTGATTTTGCGTTCAAAGAATACGCCCAGCGCTGGAAGTATAAGCGCCCTACCCCAGCTGATTTTTTTCGTACTATGGAAGAAGCTTCGGGTGTTGATTTAGATTGGTTTTGGCGTGGTTGGTTTTTTACCACAGATCACGTAGATATTGCTTTAGATAAGGTATATCAACTGCGTTTAGACACTAAAAACCCTGATATTGATTTTAGTCGCCTACGCGATATTGAAGCAAATAAGCCAACTTCGCTGTTTGTAGAGCGTAACCGCGCACAAGGTAAAAAAACCTGGGTAGAAGAAAATCCCGATGTTACCGACTTTTATGACGAAAACGACCGTTTTACCGTTACTAATAAAGAACGCAACGCGTACAACAAGTTTTTAAAGGGCTTAGAGCCGTGGGAGCGTAAAACGCTTGAGCGTGCAATAAAAGAAGACCAAAACTACTACGTAATGGAGTTTTCTAACGTAGGCGGCTTAGTAATGCCTATTTTATTAGAGCTGACTTTTGAAGATGGCAGCAAAGAAGAGCGTTATATTGCGGCCGAAATTTGGCGTCGTAATTATAAAAATGTGCAAAAATTAATAGTGACTGACAAAAATAAATCGCTGGTGTCGGTTACTATCGATCCGCGCTGGGAAACGGCTGACGTAGATATTGAAAATAATAACTACCCGCGTCGTATTATTCCATCACGCATAGAAGTATTTAAAAAAGAAAAGAGCAAAGCAAAAGTAAGCCGCGATATTATGCAAGATATTAAAACCGAGCTTAAAAAAGACGAACCTAAAGGCGACGAAAATAACAGCAGTGAGGAGCAACAATAATGCGCATATTGCTAATTATTGTTAGTTTATTAATTGCTGCGCCTAGTATGGCGCATCAATTAAAGTCGTCTGTTACTACTGTGCTTTTTAATAAACGTACTAATAATATTGAGCTAATGCATCGTTTTTATTTGCACGATACTGAGCATGCTGTGGCGCACTTATTTAAAGGTAAGGTTGATATTATTAGCAATAAAATAGATCAACAACGCTTTGCTAAGTATGTAGAGTCGCATGTTGCGCTACAAACGTTAAACGGTGAACCACTGCCGCTTAACTTTGTAGGAGCACAAGTTGATGGCAAGTTTTTTTGGGTTTACCAAGAAGCGCCAATTCCGGTAAAAATTGCAGGAATTAAAATGAGTAACGGTGCACTGCGCGACTTATGGCCTTCGCAAGTTAATATGGTTAACGTTGAAGGACAAGGAAAAATAAAAACCTTAAACTTTACTCAAGACGATACTTGGCTTGAAGCAAGGTTTGAGCAACAATAATCCTACAAACTACGCGCACAGTCACTGTGCGCGTTTTTGTTATTTTCATTCCCGTTTTTCTGATCGACTTAATACTAAATTACGTTAATATACCTTGTATATTAGTGTGCTTTTTAGCAAGCAAGGTA
>TARA_R110000772_G_scaffold161817_1_pt1 | contig 11165 bp, 5 predicted proteins | sample TARA_R110000772 | Tara Oceans TARA_R110000772 (sample SAMEA4397948) | marine metagenome | biome: Polar Biome; feature: [SRF] surface water layer (ENVO:00010504); material: water (ENVO:00002006), including particulate matter (ENVO:01000060) such as... | depth 5 m | reverse complement strand
TTTTGGTCACCAGGTAAAATACAGGATTACTTTTATAATGACCTTAGCGAGCTTGAAGTTAAAAAGCTAGATGAAGGTGGATGGGGAGGAGACAACGTTAATTTAGACGGAGTGTCTGAAGCTGTAGATGATGTGGCCGGATTAAAGCTTCTTGATAGAGAAGGAATGGATTCTTATATAGATTCAACAGGTATTCACGACAGACAAGATGCTTACGGAAGAAACACATATACAGATGGAAATGGAAACGTTCGTGTTCTTAGAATGTTTTGGAGGTCAATGAAGAAAGTAATGAAGGTTACCTTTTTTGATGAGCAGGGCAAGAAGCAGACAAAGTTTAGGTCTGAAGAATATATTGTGAATAAAGAAATGGGAGAAACAAGCAAAGTTTTGTGGGTCCCTCAATGGTGGAAAGGAGTTAAGGTAGGTAAAGATACTTACCTTCAGATTAAGCCAAAAGAAATACAGTACAACAAAATGAATCAACCAAGCTACAATTCTTGTGGTATTGTTGGTCAAATATATAATACCGGTGACGAAGAGTCTGTAACAATGGTAGACAGGGCTAAGCCTTTTCAATACCTATATGACATCTCTTGGTACAGAGTAAATGAAGCTTTAAGTAAGTACTTAGGATCTATAGTTGAATTAGATCTAGCAAAAGTGCCTACCGGATGGTCAGTAACTAAATGGTTGTACTTTGCCCGTAAATCTGGAATATCTGTTGTGGATAGTTTCAAAGAAGGCCAGAAGGGAATGGCCAAAGGAAGGCTAGCAGGATCTGTTGGTAATACAACCGGTAGAGTTCTTGAACAGAGAGTTGGTGACTTTATTCAGACACACATCGATATGATGGAGTTTGCCAAAGCACAGATGGATGAAATAACAGGTGTTTCTAGACAAAGACTAGGACAAGTTGAAAATAGAGAAACTGTTGGAGGAATAGAAAGAGCTGTTAGTCAGTCTAACCACATTACTGAAGAGTTGTTTACAATGCACGATTATTGTAAGAAAAGATGCTTCCAGTTACTAATAGAAACTGCTAAAATTGCACTTAAAGGTAAAGAGGTTAAGTTTTCTTACATTGGTGACGACATGACTCGTCAGTTAGCAGAGATTGATGGTGATGAGTTTGCTGAAGAAGAATATGGATTAGAAGTTTCTAATGATGATGAGATAAATAGATTAGAGCAGAAGTTAGATGGGATGGTACAGATGGGATTACAAAACCAGATGCTTTCTTTCTCTACTGCTATTAAAATCTATAACTCTCCATCAGTAAGAGAGATTCAAAGACTCATAGAGAAAGATGAGCAGAAGATGACAGAAAGTAGATCAAAACAATCTGAAAATGAAAACAAGCAGTTTCAAGAACAACTAAAAGAAACAAAGAGGCTTGACGAAGAAAATAAGAGAGTAGATCTAGAAAAATTCAACAGAGAAGACGAGACTAAGCGTTATATTGCTGAGCTTCAAGCAGAGACTGCTAGGATTCAAAAAGAAAATAACGATAGGGGTGTTGAGAATGATGATGAAGAGTTTGAGAAGTTTGAATCTGAACTGGGAATTAAAAGACAAGCTCAGGAAAATGACATGGAAAAGCACAATGATCTAATGTCAAGAAAAGATAAAGAAATTGAAATAAAAAGAAAGCAAGCAAACAATATACAGAATAAAAAACAATAGCAATGTCGTTAAAGCAAACACAAAATCAATTCTTTGGAAAGCTATCGGACCTTCCATCAAGAATGCCAATGGGTAGTGAGTATAAAGTTATTGATGATGACAATGTATCAATATACATGTACGGACAAAATGAAAAGCCCGTGCTGATAAGTCCTGTTGGTGGAGAAGATGTTCCTTACGAAGGCGCCTCCAGAGACTTAGATTTAGGTGTTTATGGATTAATAGCTCAAAGAGTGCAAATATCTGGAGGAACAGGAACAGAAGGAACTTTATCTTGGAATGCTGACGAGAGTACAATGGATTTACAAAGTGGTGGAGTCACCTATCAATTAGGTCAAGAGATTGCGCCCTTAGTTAGAAACAATACTGGAGCTACAATAACTAATGGAACTCCTGTAATGTTTTCAGGAACGCTAGGTGCTTCTGGAAGAATACTGGTTACTCCAGCGATAGCAGACGGAACTATTCCATCATCATACATATTAGGTTTAACAACTGAAAATATACTTAGCGGAGAGGATGGACACGCAACTTGGTTTGGAAAAGTTAGAGGAATAAACACAACTGGAGCTCCCTATGGACAGGTGTGGAGTGCAGGAGATTTAATTTATGTAAGTGAAGTAACAGCAGGATGGTTAACTAACGTAAAACCAGAAGCTCCAAACTTACAAATATCTGTAGCTGCAGTTGTAAACGCACACCCTCAACAAGGATCTTTATTTATAAGACCTTCTTGGAGAGGAAATCTTGTTGATTTAGATGATGTTAACGGCACTCCATTAACAGTAACGGGTCAAATATTAGTATGGGACAAAGAAAGAGGAGTCTTTGATTTTACATCTAATATAAACGATTACGCTTTATTAACCAGTCAAGTAATAGTTACGCAGTCTAATATTCAAACAACTTTGGGTGGAGTTATTGACTCTACAAAACAATACTTTATTGACGGAGTAATAGACATGGGCGCAACTCAAATAACCGTACCTCCAAACGGAATTGAGATTAAGGGTTATTCATTTAATAATAGTGGATTATATTCCGCTCAAGATAACTACACAATGTTTGTTTCAGAATCTATCGCAATAGGTTCTGGTGATCTTTTAGGTGTAGATTTATACATTGCAGTAGTGGGTGTTAATTCAAAAGTTTTTGAATTATATGACTCAAACGGTTTTCATGGAATTGAAATGAATAGAGTAAACTACAATGACTGTACCTCGTTAGGCGATGTTTATGATTATAGACAAGGGCTAGAACTGGGTACAGGAAGATTCGGCGGATCTCCATCATTAACGCTTCATGGATTATGGAGAGGTGGTTTTAGGATTTCAACATCTATATCAAGAAGCATGAGCGATACGACCACTGAACCGATGTTTAAAGCAGGGACGTTGTTTCAGATGGATTCAAGATTTATTACAGATATGAATGTTGATTTGGGAACCCTGCAGCCGCTTTTAGATTTTGCCCCTGCAAACTTTCCAAACCCTAAAACACTGCAGTTAAAAGGAATGATAGTGTCAAGAGATTTTGTTTTTAACAAATTAGACGCTAACTTAACTCCAAACATTACTGAACTAGACACAGCTTCAGAATGGCTTAGTAATGACGGGATACCAAACTCACCTACATTTCAAGTTAAAACCTATCAATTTGAATTAAACAACTTTCAAAGAGGTAATTTAGCTCCAGTAGCAGTTGAAATAGGAACAGCTCCAGTAATAAATGGATTCCTTTTAGATAATATAGATTCTAAAATGGCTTTTAATTTTATGATTCCACTGGATTGGGATTTTGAAACTGATATGCAATTAATGGCGATGGTAGCAATTCCAGCAGGAGTTACAGCTACAGTTGGAGATAAGATTCAGATGAAGGTTGAGCATAGGGTCACAAGACAGTTTGCGGTAACAAAAGCAGATGCGGCGGGTGTTGTACATGATACAGACCAACCACAAGGAACGGCACCTTTTGGAGATATTAATGATAACGTAATATTAACAGGAAAGAATACTGAGTACTACACATATATGCCTCACGTTATTCTGCCTGCAAGTACTATTGGAGAAATAGGAGGGGTGCTGAGTGGAGAAATTAGCTTGCAAGATTTAGGTGTAGGAAATGTAGACTCTATAGTGTTGTATCAGCTACACTTAAATTACAAAGGATTTAATTTGAATATTTAATAAAGTAAAAATGAGAGCTTCAGATATAATAGAAAGAAATACTAATTTAAAAAATAATGTGCCTCTTAAAAAAACTGACGCGTCTATGTTTAATAAAATTAAGACGGCAATACTAAATTTTTTACATGGTTTAATAAAATAAACACACAATACTTTAGCTATAATATATAAGTGCCCTTTTTGAGAAAAAAGGGTATTTTTGTTAATCAACAAAACATTATGGGAATTATATCATTAGACATATCGGCGAAAGTCAATCAACCGCCTAGTGCTTCAGGTTGGCTTGTCATAAACTTAAATTACAGTTCTACATATGTATTCACTCTTTCTGATTTTACTACAGGAACAACACCGCCATACTCTGATCCAGAAGGAGATGATTTACAAAGTATCAAAATAACGTCTCTTCCATTACAGGGACAGATACTTAAGGGAGTAGTCCCTATTGTGGCTAATGATGTAATTACTTATTTAGAATTAGGCAATGGAGATTTAAGTTATATCTCGGATGCTTCAGACGTAAATGGATACACTGACGGATACGCAGAGTTTCTAGTTTCTGATCAAGGATCAATGAATTTCACTACTTCTCCTAAGAATATTACATTTGCAGCTTCTTACGACATTAATACAGTTAACGAAGCTCCATCATCAGTTGGTGACGGAGAGCTTACTGTTGGTATAGGATCTACAACTGTATTTACAAGGGCAATGCTTACAACAGGGCTGAACGCTGCTTATTCAGATCCAGAAGGAGATGCCGCTTTAAATTTATTAATAGAGACGGTCACTGTTAGTGGAAGTCTTTTTTTAAGCGGAAGTTTAGTTGTGGTTGGTCAAGTAATTCCTTTTTCAGAAATAGACTTAGGTAATTTTACTTATGTAAATTACAAGCTAGGAGATGAAGGGGTGATAGAGAGTTTTAATTTTAAAATTTCTGACGTAGGTTCAGGAGAATACGTAGGATAACATGGCAGAATTTCAATTTAATATAACAGACTCTTCTTTTAAAGTTGTAAAACAACCAGACGTAATAACTGATTGTGCTACAATATTTAGCTGGAAAGTAACTTCTGTCACTTCAAATTCAATAAGATTTAATATAGGACAGATAAATCAATACTATAGCAATGCGTTTTATACAATTGCTGGAGTTGAATACCCTTTTGATCACACAGCAGACGTAACTGTATCTTATGGTCCAGATTTATACATATCATTTTCAATAGGAAACTCAGGGACTCCTGGATCGTTTCACAAGTGTATTTTAAATGTTTGGGATGATACTACCGTTGAAGACTATAATCAATACACAATAAAAGTCTCAAGAGATAATGACGGACTAGCATGTGATAACCCAACAGGAGATGGAGGTACTTATGATGAGCTTACTGATACTCCTGATAATAAAACCGGAAGTTCACTAAAAATTTTAAGAGTAAATGCAGGAGAGACAGCACTTGAGTATGTAGATGCCGGAACTTTAGGTAGTGATCTAAACTATACGCATGTACAATCATCAAGTAGCTCTTGGGTGATAGCTCATAATCTCGGAAAGATACCTTCCGTAACTGTGCAGGATAGTTCTGGAAACACAGTACATGGAGACGTTACATATACAGATGTAAACAACTTAACCATAACATTTAATACTGCTTTTGCAGGAAAAGCTTATTTAAACTAATATGAGTCATATATTTGGAACAGATACAGACTTCAACTTAAATGAAGCTTTAAACTTTAGGGCTGAAAACACACTTGCCTTTCCTACGGGAAATGAAGTGGGTAGGATAGTTATGCACACAGGTTTAAATAACTTTTATGGTTACAATGGTACTGATTGGTTAAACTTAGGTTCCGCAGGTGGTGTTGGGTCTTATGTGCTTCCAACAGCGTCCACAACTATATTAGGAGGAGTAAAGATAGACGGTACAAGCATTACAATATCTAATGGCGTAATATCATCTAATTCAGAAACTCCGGCTATAGTATCGATAAATGAAGGTAATGGAATAGGTTTTACTATTGCCGGAAGAAATCCAGCTAACTATGGAAACATAGGATATGGAGCATTTGATTTAAGTCAATCAGACAACGCTTCTTCTGTTAGGGGTTCAACTGGAGAAGTTAGCTTCTCTATTGGATGGCACAACATAACTAGCGGATATGGCGCAATGTCTATAGGCTGGTCTAATTCAACTACTGGAGCTGGTGGTTTTACTGGAGGAGGGCTTAATAGTAATGGAGGTTTTAGTGACTTTGTTACTGGTACGTATAACATTACTGCACAGACAACAGCTAGCACCAATGCCTATAAGTTCATGGCAGGAATAAGAAATGTTTCTAATTCTGGATTTGGAAATGGAACACTAGGCTGTGGAAATATAAATGACACACATTCAGGCACTGTTGTTGGTCAAGCTGCAGAGACGCTGACAGGAGGAGGAAACCAAGGATCAACACCAATGTTTGTTGTTGGTAATGGTATTTTTAACTTTAGTGCAAACGTACTGGCTACGTCTTCTAGAAGTAATGCCTTTAGGGTTTTACACAGCGGAGCAATTACTGGTGATAGCTTAACAAATGCACTTATAGATTCTTCTGGCGCTCAGTCGTTGATAACCAGAAATTTTGTTTTTTCAACAGTACCAACGACATCAACATCAACGGGTGTAACAGGGCAGACAGCAGTAGATGCAAACTACATATATAAATGCATAGCAACTAACACATGGGTTCGAGGAGCAATGGCTACCTGGTAATTTAATAAAAAATTTAATGGAAATATTTAATAAGGACGTAACAGTATTAGGAGGACTTACACTTTCATTAACCAATGCAACGGGTAACATCCTCACAATAGATGGAACTGGAATAGCAAGATTTAGAACACCATCAGAAGTGTTGGCCGACATAGGAGCAGCTACAGCAGCTCAAGGTGCCTCTGCAGATACCGCCTTTAGCTGGGGAGACCATAATGGATTATATTCATTACTGGGTCATACACACACAATAGCTAATATTACTAACTTACAGGCGTCTTTAGATGGAAAAGTTGATGATGGTCAGGTATTGACTAATGTTCCAGCAGGAGCGGTTTTTACAGATACAGTTTACACTTTACCTTTTGCGGATAATAGTGCTAACTGGAATACAGCATTTGGATGGGGTGACCATGCGGGGTTGTATGCGTCAACATCCCAGGGAGTATTAGCTGACAATTCAGTTCAATTGACAGGAGATGAAAGTATAGATGGTGTAAAGACATTTCTTAAACCAGTCACTATAATTGGTGACTTTTTAGGTACTAGTATTGGTAGAGGCATAAATATTGACTTAACTGGTTTAGCTGATGGTCGACACATACCTATTGCAGCCTCATATAATTCATCTGCTACTGATCTGGCCAATGGACTATCTGGATTCACTTTATCTAATAGAAACCAAGGAGCTAATAATTACGTATCTTATAATTTTGCAACAGAAGATACCAATAGTGTAAATAGGGTCTTCGGTAATATGGCTGTACAGTTCGTAAACCATAGTACAACTGTAGGTAAAGCTGACTACGTTTTTAACTTATGGAATAATACGTCATTAGAAGAAGCAGCAAGACTAAAGGCGGGAGGAACGCTTTACGTTAAGACCGCTTTAGGTGTAGGTACTAGTACGCCAAGCTCTCAATTACATGTAAGCTCTAGTACTGTTGGAGAAACTGGAGTGAGGATAGACACTCTTGGTACTGGTAACTCATATTCAGTATTAAGGTTGATGGAGGATAATACTACTACTAAAAGTTTAAATCTTCATTATATCTCTGGTACTTATACAACAACAGGACTCACTAGACCAAACAGTGCTTTAATTCTTACAGGTTCTGGTGCTACAGGAGGTATGATTTTTAATACACAAGCTTCTGCACCTATTATTTTTGGTACGAGTAGTATAGAGAGAATGCAAATTAATTCTTCTGGTAATGTAGCTATAAATAAAACTACCGCTACTGAAAAACTGGATGTTAATGGTAATGTAAAAGCTACTTCATTTATAGGTTCTGGATCAAGTTTAACAGGTGTAGCTAGTTCAGCCCAAGGTGTATTAGCAGATAACTCAGTACAACTTACAGGGGAGACTAGTCAACAGATTGATGGTAACATAACTGTTAAAGGGGGTCTTTATACAAATCACATAGGACAAATTACAAACGCTTTAGCAGTTACCGCTAACTCAAACGATGTTTTCTTAAGTTTATATAGGAGAACTGTCCAAGGTTCGGCAGACATATTAATAAGAACAAGTGGGAATTCTTATTTTAATGGTGGCAACGTAGGAATAGGAACAACTAGTCCATCTGAAGCATTAGATGTTGTTGGTAAAATTGCCTTAAACGATGGTGGAGGTAATGTCTTTATAGGTACAAATGCTGGTTCTTTTGATGATGGAACACCTAAATTTAATGTTGGAGTAGGTTACCGAGCCTTATTTTCAAACACAAGTGGAGTATTTAACACAGCAAATGGTTCTTATGCTTTATATTTAAACACAACTGGCGAGAGAAATACATCTGACGGCTATCAATCTTTATACTCAAACACGACTGGTTATTACAACGCAGCTAATGGTTATAGAGCTTTATTTGCAAACACAACTGGATTCAGAAACACAGCTCTTGGTTTTCAAGCAGGTACAAATACAAATGCACTTGCAGCTAATCAAACCTCAAACAACAGCGTTTATCTAGGTAACGACACAAGGTCCTCAGCTAGTGGAAACACAAACGAAATAGTAATTGGCTCAACCGCAGAAGGTAATGGTTCAAACACCGTAACTCTAGGTAACGACTCAATCACAGATACTTATTTGAAGGGTAATATTATAGGAGATGTTGCTACAGCAGCCCAAGGGGTTCTAGCTGATAACTCTGTACAATTGACTGGTAGTCAAACAATAATTGGTAGTAAAACATTTAACGCGGGTGTTGTAATAGACAATAATAGATTAAGAATAAAAAATGCTGGTACTAATATTATAGAGTTTTTTAACTCTATTGCAAGGGACGCTTATTTTGGTAGAATAGTTGGCGCGGGTATTAGAACGGTAAATGAAATCGGAGGGGGTCAGTTCACTATTAAAGACGACGGTGCTTTTGATTTTAACGGTGATGTAACGGCTGCAAGTTTTATAGGCGATGGCTCAACACTAACTGGAATTGCAACAGAAGCGCAAGGATTACTAGCAGATAATTCTGTACAATTGACTGGGGAGACTTCGCAGAGTATAGATGGGAATTTACTAGTTAATGGAATTTTAAAAACTACAGGTAATGGGTTGGAAGGACCTCTATTTGGAGATTTAAGGTTTAGAACTTTAGGTAATTCAGACTCAGAAGGATTTTTGTTTTTGGATGCAAACAACTTAGCTGTTGCTTCTATTTTTAGAACTGGCGCAGCAGAATTTGCTTCTAGTGTAAGTGCAACGGAAGGGTTGTTTAGTAAAAAAATTGGCTCTGGTACAGCTAGTGATAATTACCAAAATCAATTAGGTTCTTTTTACCTAACAAGAGGTGATAACAGGCCTGATGTTTTTAATGACAGGATTCACTATGTTTCAACTAGAACTGACACTACAGCAATCGGCAATAATATTATTTTTAATATAGATGATGGTAGTACTAATAACGGAACTTCCCATGTAGAAGCATTAAAACTTGACGGTGCAGGAGCAGCTACATTTAGTGGTGTTACTAGGTTTAAAAGTAATGCAAATCAAGCAATGCTCTTATTTCCAACCTTAGCACCTATTTCTACAAATTTAGCTTTTCAAGTTACAGATCAAGGCGGAGTGGCAAAATACAGTATTACATGGGGAGGTAACTCCTCACAAGTAGGTAATTCTACAGCTGCAAACTTTATAGGTTCAGGCTCACAATTAACCGAAGTTGTGAAGACTAGTGGCTCCCAAGAAGTGGGTGGATTTAAAAGGTTTACTAATGATATTGCATTGGCTAATACCGACGTAATAAATACACTTAAAACCGGAAGATTAGACGGTTATACCTACGCACAATCATCGAGATTTATAGGTATGTATGTTGTTGGGTTAAGTGGTTCTAATAACGTTGTAATAGGTGGAGGGACTGGAGGGGCTAAATCGGCTACTCAAATAACTTTTGCTACAAATTCTGATCCCGAGGCTTTAAGCAGTACTAACAGAGTATTAATAAATCATCTTAAAGCGGAGTTTTTTGTTCCGATTATAGGAGACGGATCACAATTGACTGGAGTTGCTAGCGCAGCTCAGGGAATACTAGCAAATACCGCAATTCAGAATACAGACCTACAATTATCACAAAAGTTTACTTCTTTTGGAGAATCTTATGTAAATAATTTTAGAAGTAATATGTTAGATTTGGGAGATGAATTTTTCACAAGTTCAGCGGGTTATCAAATAGGTAAAAACAAGCAACTAGGATTAAATCCAAGTTTACAAATGCTGCCTATATCTGGACAAGCTGGCAAGTTAAGAAGTATTGGATCAAATAGGGTAAATGATTTTACAGTCGCAAGAAACAGTACGGCAACTTATATCGATGAAGATGGACTTATAAAAACCGCTTCAGCAAACGTTCCTAGATTTGATTATAGTGAAGGTCTTGATCCTAGTTTATTGCTAGAGCCACAAAGCACTAATTTAATTACTTATTCGGAAGATATTAGTAATTCTTCGTGGAGTTTTATAAATGTTGATAAAAACTTAATCCAATTAAAAAACCCAAGTGGAACTTTAGGTGTTTATGAAATTGCGTCTAATTCAAATAATACAACTCATTTTATTGAAACAACCGCTTACAATGCTACAAGTGGGGTTGATTACACTTTTTCATTTTTTGCTAAAATAAACGGGAGTAATTTTGTACAAGTCGCTCTATCAACTGGCTTTAGCTCATTGTATCAAAACTTTAATTTATTAGATGGTACTTTAGGCAACGGTAATTTAACAAGCGGTTACTCTTCAAGTATTGAGCCATTTGATAATGGTTGGTATAGAATTTCTGTAAAAGGAAATACAATATCCGCAAATGCACGTTTTTTAACTGTACCAATTCTTACAGATATTGCTTCAAGAAATCCGTCTTTTAGTGGTGATGGAAGCTTAGGTGTTTATGCTTGGGGATTCCAAAAAGAACAATCCTCTTTCGCAAGCTCTTACATACCAACAAGCGGAACAACAGTTACAAGGTTAGCGGATGTTGTAGATAATACTGGAATTAGTGATTTTATAGGGCAAACA
>TARA_R110000772_G_scaffold12063_4_pt1 | contig 11172 bp, 22 predicted proteins | sample TARA_R110000772 | Tara Oceans TARA_R110000772 (sample SAMEA4397948) | marine metagenome | biome: Polar Biome; feature: [SRF] surface water layer (ENVO:00010504); material: water (ENVO:00002006), including particulate matter (ENVO:01000060) such as... | depth 5 m | reverse complement strand
TTCTATACTATAAAGTAAAATACTGAATAACAATATTATGGGTAAAAAATCTAAAAAACGTAAGAAAGATAAAAAATTAAATAGTAAATCTATATTAAAAAAATTAAATAGAGTTATCGAGTGGATGGACGATAATATGTATAATAAAGGATGTGAAGTTGTGTGTGAGGATTTAGATGAAACCATTGATTATGACGAGGAAATTGAGAAAGAAATAATAGATTATTTAGATCTATCATTGGAGTATAGTGGAAATATTTCTAATATTAAAATAGATTATGGTAATGGGTATGTCAATATAAATGGGTATAAACAAAACAATGCAAAAGGACATATAGTATATGAAGAACATTTCAGCATTTCATTCGATACTAATAGAAAAAGTCTAGAAGTATGTGGAAGTATATTTGATGATGGTCGCATACGAATGAAATATAAGAAATTAGGAAAATACACCGATAAAATCATTAATTTAAAGAAAAAAATAGACAGAAATAATTTTATGCAAAATTATTTGAAACTGTATGATGTTTCTGAGTTATCCAGAGAGAAATCATTAAAAGATTTAAATTTAGAAGATTAATTTAATTTAAGCGAAATACGCATTTACTTTATATTCTTTCACTTGAAAGTCAACAAACATCATGTCCGAATAATTTTCGGGGTTTGCGGTAAAGCTAACATCTAATTTATAAGAAATACCTGTTAATTCAGGAATATATGTGGCTATTTGTTCATTTAAATTCTTCTCTACTTGTTTAGCAGATACTTTAGTTTGGTGTAATAATTTTATGAGATCTCCACCAAAATCAGGATTCGCCAACACCTCTCCTTTATTAGTAAATAAGATCATTTCATACTTCTGTACAATAACCCTTACAATTTCATCTTGTATTAATTGAAGGTTATCATAACTCGGATGTCCTGGATATTTGATATAGAAGTCAGTAAAGTCGAAATTAGCCATGTTTTTATTAGTTTTTGTTAAACTATATATTTATATTTGTATATTACATATAGGTGTAAATCAATAAAATAAAACAATGAGTATGAGAATTTTACTAAACGAAGAAGATTTTAAAAAATTGACCAATGGAGAAGTCATTACAAAAAAGGATGGAGAAGTAGAAATAGCACTTACGGATATTGGTTGGTATAATATGATCCGTATGATACAAGATAATACAAATTAAATATGAAAGCACTTTACTTTGGTAGTTTCAATCCTATTCACTATGGTCATATAAAACAAATAACTCGATTATTGGTAGATAATTATGAGGTGGAATTAATGATATCCCCACATAACCCACATAAAGATATAAATTCATTATTGCCTTATGATCTTAGGTTGAGTATCTGTGAGGCGGCAATTAATGATGTATATGGTGATCTTATTCCATCAAAATACACAAATATTAAAATCAATACAATTGAAGAAACAATGGATAAGCCAAATTATACTTATCTTACGTTAAGGAAATTAACTGAGATGTATGGGTATAAACCAGCAATCGTAATGGGAACAGATGTTATAAATAATTTGGACACATGGAGGAATAGTGAAGAAATAATGACATATCCTATAATTCAATTACATCGACCAGGTTATACATTAGACGAATCAATTTATGAAAAAATAAAAATAATATTAGTTCTTAATATTAATGTTAAAATGTCGTCAAGTGAGGTACGATTGGCTATGGAAAATGGTGATATTGATTTTGTTAAAAAGAATATGACGAAAAGTTCTTTTAAAATTTACAATAGACATTGTAATATAAATAAAGTTATTAAAAATGGATGATTTTTATTTTAAAAGACTTATTATAAAGGGTAGTATTTACACAGAAAGAGGAGGAGTGTATCATAATACACCTGGTGGTAATACATGGTCTCTTTGCGGTGAAGAAAAAGAGAGATTCGATAGATTAAATAGAGAAGTAGAATTAGAAAAAATAATAAAATAAATATATGAATGATATTAAATTTGATTGGGATGATATCCTAGTTGTACCAAGTAAAACATCTTTTATACAAAGTAGGAAAGAAGTAGAATTAAATAGATTACCTCTATATGTCGCTCCGATGGATACTGTGGTAGATCATCGAAATGCTAAATTATTTTGGGATAAAGGATTTGAGGTATGTTTACCAAGACATATTAAGTACACCGATGAATTAGATTTTTGTTTCTTCTCATATGGATTAGATGATATTAAAAAGAAGTTAGATGATACTTTAAATCCTATCAGAGAAGATAAAGTATTAATCGATATTGCGAATGGTAATATGGTTGAACTAATCACTCTTACTAAAAAATTCAAATCTTTTCACCCAACCAAAACATTAATGGTGGGTAACGTAGCAAATCCCGAAACATATGTTATATTATCACAAGCTGGGGCAGATATAGTTCGAATCGGTGTTGGTAATGGGAGTGGGTGTTTGACTACTCAACAAACAGGGATTGGATATCCGATGGCGAGTCTTGTTGAAGAATGTCGTGAATTAAAAGATAAATATAATCTATTTTCTGATATTTTAGCAGATGGTGGATTCAGAAAATATTCAGATGTTATAAAATCGTTAGCTGTCGGTAGTGATGGTGTTATGTTAGGTGGTATTCTAAATAAATGTTTGGAATCTTGTTCACCTAATTACCAAAAACTATATGATAATAGTTTTAAAGAAGTTTCAATTGATATCGCATTGAATAATTACAATTCAAAGATCCCTGTATTTAAATATTATAGAGGAATGTCAACTAAAGAAGTTCAAAGAGATTGGGGTAGAACTAATTTACAAACCTCTGAAGGGATCACTAAATATAATATGGTTGATCACACTATTGATGGGTGGGTAGAGAATTTTATAGATTATTTGAAAACAAATATGAGTTATTGTGATAAAAGAACAATGGAAGAGTTTGTTGGAAAAGTGAACTATGTACTTGTAACACAAAACGCTTTCAACCGATATAGTAAATAAAAATAGTATAATGATAAACGATTTCGTTAACGATGAGGATTTTAAAGATAAAATTAGGGAGGGTATCATATTTGTGAATATGTATGGTACTGTGATGGAGGTTGTCGATAAAGATAAAGATAATTATATTCATTCAATAGATAGATTTCGTGATCGGTATTATAGAATGAAACGGGAAATAGAAATAGATAAAATATTATTAAATACAGTGTAGTGGAAAATTCAGAGGGAATGAAAGTAGAATGGTTAAACATTTTAGAACAAACGAATGATGGTGGTATATTATTATTGATGGATGATAATAATATACATGTTGATGAGAGGGATTTTTTGATTATAAATAAAAAATCTTATATAGCATCAACTAAATTATTAAATAGGGTTATTAGGTTATCAGATATTAAAAAAATTTTTAATAGAGAAAAAATAATAAATGGATTGTTATGAGTTTAGATGTAAATGTTTTTCTTGATGATGATCAATTCAAGGAGAAAATTATAAGTGGTAAAATATTTTTAGGTGCTGATGATAAATTATATGAAAAACTTGAAGCATCAACATCTAAAAATATTTTCAACATAACAATACAAAATTCATTTGATCGGTATAATAGAATGAAAAGAGAAATAGAAATAGATAAAATATTATGAGTATAGCAAGATATATTGATGAATTATATGACGACTTCACTGATGCTGAATATAAGGAATATATTAGAACAGGTGAGGTTTATAGTGATGGGAGAGATATACTTAGAGTAGTGCATGGTGATGATGGGTTTGTTTTATTAGAACGATCAATAGAAGAATTTACTCGAATAAAAAGAGAAATAGAAATAGAGAAAGTGATAGATGGATAGAAATTTATTAAAAGAAGAAATAAAAAGAGGTAGAGTACATTTTGATAAAAATGCTGATACTCGATACTTTTACACAAAAGGTGAGGAGAGTGAGATAATGTTTCCTATACCAGTAACAGATAGTATGTACCTTAGTGCAAAAAGAGAAATAGAAATAGATAAAATTATAAATGAATAAAGCAGATAAATATTACAAAGATAATTTAAAAAACATTTTGGATAATGGATCATTAGATATAGATCCCCGACCAAAATATAAAGATGGGACTCCAGCACACACGAAGTTCATCACCCAAGTATTTGAAACATACGATCTATCAAAAGGAGAGTTCCCAATTACTACATTGAGAAACACTGCAATCAAAACAGGAATTAAAGAAATATTTTGGATCTATCAAGAACAAAGCAATAATCTTGATAAAGCTGAAACAATGGGAATTAAATGGTGGAACGAATGGGATGTGGGAGATGGTACAATAGGTCAAAGATACGGTGCAACTGTGAAAAGGTATAATCTAATGGACAAACTTTTAGACTCTCTTAAATACTATCCATTTTCACGCAGACACATTATGAATATGTATCAAGAAAAGGATTTATTAGAAACTAGAGGGTTAGAACCATGTGCTTATGAAACATTATGGTCTGTTAGACAAGAAGGTGATGAAAAGATATTGGATATGACATTGATCCAACGATCTAACGATTATATAATGGCAGGGTATATTAATAAGACTCAATATGTCGCATTACAAATGATGGTTGCTGGACATTTAGAATATCGTTTGGGTAACTTCTGTCATTTGGTTCAAAATTTACATTTATATGATCGTCATATAGATGCCGCTAATGAATTATTAGAACGGGATCCTTTGGATATTCAACCAACAATAATATTAAAGGAGAATAAAAAATTCTATGATTACACGATGGATGATTTCATTATCGTTGATCCTGTAAATAGGAAAATAGTATCTCCTTTAGAGATAGCAATTTAAACATTTAATAATTTTTTTAATATAAGCTTATGAAAACAATTTTATATTTTTTAGTGATAGTTTTAATATCGTCCTGTGGGATCTTACCTCAAGAAGATGAAGGTATTCGAAGAAGTGAAAACGGGGATACAATTTTATCATATACATTAAAGTCTAAGAAAGAACTTATGAAACAACAAATTTTCAATAAAAATAAAATAATACTCACTGATCCATAATGATAAAAGAGATACCTATTAAACTTCCCTCACCTGTTATAGATATGAATATGTCAGGACATAATTTTGTTCTAAGAAAATATAGTGGTGGTATAGTCATAAATGGTGATGAGTATTTAAAACAACAAGAAATTATTAAAAACAGAGAAAAAGTAATAGATGAATTACTAAAATAAAAAATATTACAAACTATGATTGGATCAGCATATAATGTGTTAAGAAATTTCGGATACACATACGATAAATACGATAAAGAAAAACATTGTTACATAAAAGAAAATGTTTCTATTTTTGTTATGGATGTAACAAAAGGTACTGACATAACTTACGAATGTTCTGTTTATGTAGATGATGTATTTTATGAAAATAGTCATACCGACCAACAATTAACAGAACTATTAACTGTTCTTGGTCGTGATGAAAAGATTGATAAATTAACAAAATGAAATTAACTGCAAGTTTTTTCGAAGATCCATTATCAAGTGGATTGGCTCGTAGATTTATATTATCTAAGGTAACAGGAGAGAAAATTGATGAAGATAATCGAGAAGAATATCCTCTTTTAGAAAGTTGGTCAAATAAAACATTCTCTTCTATTCCCAATGATAATATGATAAGATATAATGGGCATGATTTTTATACTAGTGGTAATGTTGAACAAATAAACTCCCAATTAACAAGGTATTTCCAACTACACCGTGATGATACTATTGATCAAATCTTAAAAGATCAATAAAAATCAAAATAAGTCTCTTATTTCCAAAACAATACGCCTTTTTAACACTATAATCATAAAATAAATACATTTTTTATGAAAATAGACAAATCCAATTTTTCACTACTATTAATGGTAGTCGATGATAAGAGATACGAAGGTACATTTAACATTAAGTATAATGATAAAACATTCAACAAAGATATAACAATAGATGATACTGCTTCAATAAGTGAAGAAGATCGTGAGTTATCTATAAGAGAGAAAAGCCTCATCACCCAAATTAATAAATTAATAGAAAAGACACTTGGTAAAAAAGGGTTCAAATTCCAACAATGGATCTTAACTTATTCTTACCATTCATTAAGTACAATCGATGTCGAATATGTATTTGATGATACTGTAAATTACATTAAATTTAATTTAATTGAAGATCAAATGATCTGTAAAAAAGCTTTATCAGTTTCACGATCTATTGCAAAAAGATTACTGAAGGAACTAAGGTGATCGACCTTAAGTTAGGCATTTTATATAAAAATGGAAAGATTGTAAATCACCGATCATTATTGAAAGTACTTATAAACCCAATCTTACGAAGATATGGTTATTATATCGGAAGTATATGTGAGGATAATCAAGTAAAAGGATTGAAATTACAAAAAGGAAATAAAGTAAATAAAATAAATTGGGATTTCGAATCATATAATGAACATGATACGATTGTTAAAAAAAGAAAAATAATTTAATATAAGTAATGGCTGAAATAACTATAGAAGAATACAGAAAAGCGAGTGAGATTGTTCAGAGATTTCAATATCAACAAGATAAAACTCTATGGGCAAATGTGATATATAAAGCTGAGGTAAATGTTAGTGTGAAAGTACCAAATGAGTGGACAACAGAAGAAATTATAGAAGAATTAAAAGGTGGGTATTATGATTTTGATCAAGATGATGAAGAAGATATCAACTTAGGTAAAATAAAAAGATTGATTGTAGATGGCGTTGAAGTACCATTAAAATAAATATGAAAACAACCGATTATATATCACCGAAATGTTGTGAGAAATCAAAAGAATCAAAGGCCGTTAAACTTGGGTTATACCCCAGCGATAAGTATGGTCGTTTAAAGTTTAAAGATATAAAACCAAAATGGTATATTTTTGGTGATATAATGGATTATGGCATTCGTCATTTTAAAACAAAAGTTGAATTAGAAAAGTGTCCATTTTGTTATACAGTCTTACCCGATGTAGAACTAAGTGATAAATATGAAAACATCGCAGATGGTGATGAAGAATATTGTGATACTTGTGAGGAAAGACATATGGCTTGTAATTGTTATCCACCCGAATATAGATGGAAAGAAATATAGATCCAAACTAAAAGTAAGAAACCGATGAAAATTAATTTTCATCGGTTTCTCCCATTTTACACAATACTTGATTGATATTCACTCATTTTAAAACACACACTGTTAATGAGTTTTCTCTACTTTAATCTCTTTATAACCCTTTCGAGGTCTTCGAGAAATCGGAATTTCATCTCCGACAGTTATACCAAGTACTCTTCCGTTCATTTTACTCATGTCAAGTGTATCACACCATCCATCAGTTAATAGAACTGTATTGTATTTATTGTAGTCTTTCGACCCCGTAATTAAATCAATACCTGGTTGTAAAACAGTTCCACCTAATCCAATAATGTTCAATTTCTGAAGTTCTTTCATAGAACTAACAGTTTCCATTTTGTGAACTTGTGTATCTACCTCACAGATGTTTATTTCAACATCATTTTGAAATACATATTCAAGAACCTTTTCGAACATTCCGCCCATTGATCCAGACGTATCTAATAGTACATTGATTTTCGATTTAAACTTCCTGTTCCCTTTGATACCTACGATACCTCTTCGGTTTGGTCTAGTTATACTTCTCATTTTCTTTGTACCCATGATCTCATTAGACATACTTCTTTTGATCTCACGTAGATAATCCTTTTTCTTCTTACGAAGTTTCATTAGGGTTTTCTCAACGTTACCGTTAGAAAATCCTCTTGATTTAAGTCTTTCGACTGTATCACGGATCATTGAATCTCTCAGTTCGTCAGGGATTTCATCTTCCATATGGGAATCTAACCATTGTCCTCGGTTTTCTTCCATGTTATCAAAGATGTTATCAAGGCTATAAGTATCTACTTCACTACCACCTGGTGTTGTACCACCTGGTCCATAATTAGGTACGATACTTTGATCCCCATCTGCTCTTCTCCTATCATGATCATCCTTTTTTTCTCTTAACCAATTATATAGTTCTTCAAAAATAGGTTCTCCACCATCCTCTATATATTCTTTTGGTAGAAATAATGCCATATTTTTGTTGGCTATATCAAGATCTCGATTTTTTTCATTATCGGGATATTTAGGTATAGCAACAAACTCATGACTTATATCATCCCAAATTACCGAATTGATAATCATATCTTGAGCGATGTTAGAAAGATAAGGATTGAAACGTCCTGCTACTGTTCTTTGAGGGTGGTTAAATAATAAGTGAAAATCTTCATGAAGAACAATGAAATTAACCATCTTCTGTCTTTCTTTCGCACTTAATTCTTTTTCAACAGGATTTGATCCTTTTAACTCACCATCAGTTGTACCAAGTCCATTTAAGAACTCGGAATTATAATAAAAATACATCCCACGTTTGGTCATATTAACCCCACATGTAGGAATAGTTTTAACTTCGTTAAAATTCACCATTAAATTAAATTGTCCGTAGAAAGGAAGTTTATGCTTAACGTCAATTAACATTCTTTCGACAGTCTCTATAATGAATGGATGTGTATTTTTTAATTTAATCATTTAATTGTGTATTATTTTTATTTTTAACATTTATACAAATATAAGAAAAAATACTCAGTCTATTAAACATTTCTTCTTATATATGTATTTAATTATATTAACAAGTTTAATTTTTGTTATCCTTGTTAATACTTTTGATTCTCACAAGATCCTTAGCAAATCTTCTTAATAAAGATTTAACTGAAGGAGTATTCACACCTTTTGAGTATAGGTTAGCGGCGTTATCAATAATGTATAACAAGAACCCTACTCTTTCATCAGCTCCACAGTCTTCCAAAAATCCACCGAAATTATCGATTTCTTTAGGTGTCCATTTGTTGATTTCGGCACTTCTCGCTTCCGTAAGAAGTTCAGAATACTTATCACGATTGAATTTTACTAACTCAATTTTACACTTCGTGTAGTTGTTAATAATGTCTTTCAACGCGATTCTTGTTCTTTCTTCTAAGAATTTGATAAACTGCATCCCAGCTACATCTCCGATCATACCGTGTGCAATGTTTGCAACTGCTCCACTGTAATCAGCCATATCTCCCCAATTTCTATCTAAACCATCTTTAACATAATTCATGTTATGTTTAGTTTTAAATCCATCGAACCAATGAATTGGTGGTCCAACTTTAGTTGTATCAACTATTTTATTATCCTCTTCGTCTAATAAAAATTCACCATCAGCACCCACTTTATATACTGGATGTCTGTAAACATCTTGTTCCATAACAGTCGGTAATCCTGTTTCTTTTCCTTTACCCATAACAACAGTTGATGGATCAATTCTTGGACCACCACCGTAATTTTTGATGATAAACTCCGATAACATATGCCACGATCTTGGTGATGCGTATGTTTGAGAATTTTCATTCGGTGCTTTGTAAAAATAATCAGGATAGTATTCGATGAAACTTGTAATATCAGGATGTAAGATGTTTGCCTTACCCCAATCGAACCACTCTTCGATAGTTAAATCGTGCATTAAGTGGATTAATCTGTTGTTCAATGCGTTATCAAATTCTTCTACATCAGTACCATCTTCTGCTCCCAAGTTACCACTTGACATCATAAATACATTTTTGTTGAATTTGAATTTTGGACCAATACCTCTTTCAAGTAAAATTTGAAGAGCCGCATTACGTACCGCAAGTGGTGCTCTATTTAATTCCTCGAAGTGAATAAGAGTTGGTATTTCGTTCGCCATCGCCGCCCATTCAGGAATAGCGTGTTCGATAACGTGACATTTCAACTCCTTATCGAAAGTAAGATTAGGGAACTGCATATCTGTTTCATCCGCCATTGAAAGACGAATATCTACATACTGAAGTCCTAACTTAAATGCGATACTCTTAGCGATGGCACTTTTCGCAACTCCTGGTTTGGATTTGATGAAAAGAACTCCATACTGAGATCTCATTACTGAGAAATAAACCAATTCCTTAGCGGTCAGGGTTTTTAATCTCGCGATGAAATCGAGGTGTTGGACAATAGTTAATTCTGGTGTGTTTTCATTCATAATATAATAATGTTTAAATTTATTTGTTCTTACCTTACAAAGATAATTAAATAATGTCTAATAATAAAAATTATTTTGAATTATTTTTATTTAAATCTACATTTAAATATATCTGTGTATTAAAGATATGACAAATATACAGAAAGTTTTATTAATCTGAACTCTTTTTTAGGTATAATTTTTAAAAAAATTACTTACTGAATTTACTACCGAACTTCTTACCTTTCTTCTTATCATTATCATCAGGTACAAACTCTGTGTAAACATCAGGGTAAACTTCACCCGCTCCATCAACATCATACTTGAATTTATGATAATCACCATAATCCATTAATTGTGAATTTCTCAACTGATCCTCTTTGATCTTATTTAAATAGGTATCTATAACCTCATCTATCTTGTCTATGAAGTTGTTGAATAATACCAATGAGTTATCAGTGAATACCCCAATCGCTTTTGGTTTCTTATGTCTGAAACTACCTAACACACATTTAAAGATATATTCGAAACGATCATTTTGTTCAATATACTTCTTAGTTAATTGGTTCTTTATGAAATCAACATTAATTTTAAATTTATCTTTATTAAAGAATTTCGGGATTTCAAATTCAAACCCTTCTAATTCTTCTGATGTATCATTCATATACATATTATATAATTTAGATATTAAGTTAATATAGATAGAATCTTTTTTACTCCCACTTAATTTTATATCATCTACATCAATATTTTGAGTATATGATAAGAAGTTTAATAATATTAGGGTGTAAATCTCTGTGAAATCTGTTTGAACTGTACTGCTACTTTTTTGATATAAGGGATTTAATACTTCATATTTATAATCGTTTTCATTAGTCCTTATAATTAACCTCTGTATATTAGGTTGATAATCTCCATCTTCCATTAAGAATGAATGTTTATGAGTTGGATCTAATAATTTATAAAAGAAGAACGCAAAATTCTTATCTCCGAAAATATATTCTAAATCGTCCGCAGATGTGTGTAAGAAATATTTAATTCCC
>TARA_R110000772_G_scaffold89156_3_pt1 | contig 11177 bp, 7 predicted proteins | sample TARA_R110000772 | Tara Oceans TARA_R110000772 (sample SAMEA4397948) | marine metagenome | biome: Polar Biome; feature: [SRF] surface water layer (ENVO:00010504); material: water (ENVO:00002006), including particulate matter (ENVO:01000060) such as... | depth 5 m | reverse complement strand
CATACGTGCAGAAGATTCGCTACCTTAGGACGTTATATACGGCTGCTTGGGCAGGTGTCAGGCTAGGAAACAGGTAATGCTGTCCTAGCCCTAGATGTATTTAGAAGGGGAAACCCTAACACGAAGCTAAACATAACAAACGATTACCCCTGACCCCTTGCGAGGGACAATCTTGGAGAAAGGATGTAGTGTAATGCAGAGTGTATTTAACTCAACATTATACTCACTAAGGAGTAATTTAAAATGGCACAAGCTGCTTCAAATCCGGCCTATAGCGTAAGCTTTCAAGGCCAGAATAATAATACAGGTGACGTACGTGACCTGTTCCTCAAGCTGTATGCAGGAGAAGTCCTAACAGCCTACGAGGAAAAGAAAGTCCTTATGGATAAAGTGCGTACTCGCACAATCTCAAAAGGTAAGTCTGCTTCATTCCCAATGACAGGCCGTGCAACTGCTGAGTACTTAACGCCCGGAAATGAGATCACAGGTGGCTCAATTCGTGCGGGTGAGCGTATCGTAACTATTGACGATTTGCTTATCTCAAGCCAGTTCATTGCCAATATTGACGAAGCCATCAACCACTATGATGTACGTTCAATCTACTCAAAGGAAGCTGGTATTGCACTAGCTAACGAAGCAGATCGCAACGTAGCACGTATGCTTGTTAAAGCTGCACTGTCAACTAACGCAACAGCCGCTGCTGGTCTTATCCAAGACTACAAAGCCTTCACTGAAGAAGACTTCACTGCTAACGTGACTGTCGGTACAGCTACTGCTGACCTTCTTGACCCTGCTAAGATTGCTAAAGCTATCTTTGATGCTAAGAAGACCATGGACATTGCTAATGTTCCTTCAGAGAACGCAGTTGTTGTTCTTCCACCAGCACAGTACTATGCACTGATGGATGTAACTGATGGCTCAAAGCTGACATACATGAACAAAGACTTTGGTGGCAACGGTTCAGTTGCTTCAGGTATGGTTCCAGCTATTGCAGGTATTCCTGTAATCATGTCAAACCATGCTGACGTATCTGCTCTGTACCAGAACTTCACAACAGGTAATGCCGCTGAAGGTAAGACTTCTGACAATGCTCCACTAGCTAACACTGCTGGTTCAGGACGCACTGTTCACTATGACCTTCCGACTGCTACTGTAGACGGACGCGACATGGTTGCAGAAGCTTCATTGATTAAAGGCTTTGTCTTTACACCAGAAGCTGTAGCTACTGTTAAGCTGCTTGACCTTGGTATGGAGTCTGAGTATCAGATTAACCGTCAGGGTACACTCATGGTTGCTAAGTACGCAATGGGGCATAACGTCCTACGTCCTGCATCATGTATTGCATTGATTGACGCAAACGCTTAAATAAACTGGGGGTAGCTTAACGGCTACTCCCTTTTTTACTTTGGAGAATAGTATGGCTATCACACGCGCAGGAGAAGTATTCAAGGGTCTGCGGATACCTAAAACAACACCTAACCATAAAACTAAATCTCATGCTGTGTTGATCGGTACTACTAAAAAGCCAGAGATAATTAGGTTTGGCGAACAAGGTGCAGAAACAAATAAGAATGAAAAACAACGCAAAGCTTTTAAAGATAGACACCAAAAGAATATAGCAAAGGGTGAAACCTCTGCTGCTTATTGGGCTAACAAAGTTAAATGGTAAGGAGCTATCATGGCTGGAACAAGTAAACTAGATGCAGTCAATACGATGCTTTCTTCTATTGGTGAAGCACCAGTAAGTAGTTTATCCTCAGGATTGATTGAGGCTGAAATTGCAGAGAGTATTTTAAATACAATTGACAGAGAAGTGCAGTCAATGGGCTGGCACTTTAACACAGAATTAAACAAAAGTTTCGCTCAGGATACACTAGGTCAGATCATTCTACCTGCTGATATCCTTAGAGCAGATGCTACGCTAAAGGCCAATGCGCCTAATCTCGTACAGCGTGGCTTAAAAATGTACGACAGAGTAAACCATACATTTGTCATTAGTACTGATGCTGCACTTGATGTAGTTGTGCAATTACTCTTTGACGATCTACCAGAAGTCGCAAAGCGTTACATTGTACTACGCTCTACTCGCGTCTTTCAGGATCGTGTAGTAGGCTCTAACACATTACACAGTTTCCAAGAGAAAGACGAACAGCAAGCCCTAGTCCAACTTAAGGACTTTGATAAGGCTGCTGACGATCATAACATCTTTGACAACTATGACACCTTTAGCATTATTGATAGGCAGGGACGGAGAACAATCTAATGGCACTCATCAGTCAATCTATCCCTAACCTAATTAATGGTGTATCACAACAGCCACCATCACTACGGCTTGCTACACAGGCAGAGGTACAAGAGAATGGCCTATCTAGTGTAGTAACAGGACTATCTAAGCGTCCTAGCTCTGAGCATGTCGCTGATCTAGGCACTATCTCTAATCTAGATAAGGCTTTTATTCATACTATCCGTAGGGATGAGAATGAGTTCTACTCTATGGTGGTAGACACGGCTGGTGCTATCAGAGTATTTGATAAGGATGGTGTATCTAAGACTGTTACGAATAACGCTGCTAGTTATTTGACAGGATTGACTGACCCTAGCTTAGAGTTGGCTGCTGTCTCCATTGCCGATGTAACCTTTATTGTAAACAAGAACACAGTAGTAGCCCAAGGCACTACCACAAGCCCTACACGTACCCCTGAGGCTCTTGTATATGTACGACAGGCTGACTATGCTTCTACATATCGCCTTAAGATTACCAAGGGTGCAAGCACAAGTACTGTAGAATTTGCTACAAAATCCTCAACACAGGACACTACTGGTGCTACGCAAAGCGCAGAGCGTGGTGCATCTACTGACTTGATTGCAGAGAACCTAGATACCTTTTCTGGTACTGCTGTAAATACATCTTATTATGAAAACATTACTAACGGTAGCGCAGTCACAGGCATTACCCTAACTCGTTATGGCTCTGTGCTACATGTTCAGTCTACCGATGCCACTAACTTCCAAGTAGAAGTAGGTGACTCACATGGTAACGAACATCTACTAGTATTTAAGGATGAGACACCTGACTTTAAGAAGCTGCCAGTAGAAGGGCCGAATGACTTTGTTATTGGTGTATCTGGTGACAACCAAAAGGCACAGGATGACTACTATGTTAAATTCAGTAACGGTGTCTGGAAGGAAACTGTAGAGCCTAACGTCTTGATTGACCTAGATGCTACTACCCTTCCACATAAATTGTCTAAACTACCTAATGGTAACTTTCAGTTTGATCCAGTAAGCTATGCTGACCGTAAGGTAGGTAACGATGCTACAAATCCTTACCCTTCCTTTGTAGGTTATACACTAGCTGACATCTTCTTCCATCGCAACAGGCTAGGTTTACTGGCTGATGAGAATGTTATCTTTGCTAGAGCAGGTGAGTTCACCGACTTTGACTTCTTCCGTAAGTCAGTACTAGCAATTGTTGACAGTGACCCTATTGATGTGGCAGTGTCTTCAAACAAGGTTAGTATTCTTAAACATGCTATACCCTTTAACGAGGCTCTACTGCTTTTCTCTGATCTTACACAGTTTAAAGTAACTGCTGATCCTATCCTAACTCCTGAGACTATCAACGTAGCTAGTACCACAGAGTTTGAGGCTAGTCTTATAGCCAAGCCAGCAGTAGCAGGTAAGTATGTTTACTTTGCTACCAAGCGTGGTGCATGGTCAGGAATGTGGGAGTACTTTGTAGATACTGACACTGATGTCAACGATGCTACAGAGACTACAGCACACGTACCTGAGTACCTTGAGGGTGTTGTAACAAACATTCAAGCATCCTCTAACGAGGACATGCTGATTGCTCAGGCTGCTGACGATCCTACAGCTATCTACGTATATCGTTACTACTGGTCTGGTAGGGAAAAGCTACAGTCATCATGGTCACGGTGGACATTCAATGGTACTGTCCTTGGTGTATCGTTTAACTTGTCCGACATTTATCTACTTATTAAACGTAGCAACAACTTGTTTTTAGAAAAGATAAACCTATCTGTAGATGATGCAACAATCTATACTACAGGTAACTTCTCTATTCATCTGGATAGGCGAGTAACTTTAGAGACAGGTGGCCTTACTACTGTACCTTACACAGATGCTGCTACAGTATATGTAGACCAGACTGGTAAGCTTATTCAGGTAGGTGCTGTAGCTGCAAAGCTGGCTAACTCTGAAAAGGTTTATACTGGTGTACCATTTACATTTAAGTACCAGTTCTCAGAGCCTGTACTTAAGCAGGATAACAAGCCCATTACTACAGGTCAGCTACAATTAAGAAACTATGCTGTTGTTTATAACAAGACAGGGTTCTTTACTGTAACCATAACTCCTCTTAAGCGTACACCCTATGTACGTACCTTTACAGGCCGTGTGGTGGGTAGTGGTGCTAATATTCTTAATCGTGCTGCTGTTGAATCTGGAACCTATCGCTTTGGCGTACTAGGTAAAGCTGGTTCAGTAGATATTGTATTAGAAAGTAATAACCACCTACCCTGCATCTTTCAGTCAGCAGAGTGGGAAGGGTTCTTTGTCCTACGTTCAAGGAGAATGTAATGAAACTACATGTGAGAGCAAGTACTCAAGCTGATGTAGACCATCTGGCAGATAACTTAAGACCAGAGGATACACAGGAAGTACTAGCCTCACATGGTAGTACCAAAGCAGCCCTTCAAGAAAGCTTTGACGTATCTGAAGAATGTTGGACTATTGTAGTAACAGAGACAGGCGAACTAGCTGGCATGTATGGTGTCTTAGGTATAGATGACATGGTAGGTATGCCTTGGCTGTTGACTGCTCCTCCACTAAAGAAAGTTTGGCGGCAATTTATGCGTGACTCTCTGACATGGATTAACAAAGTAAACAAGAAGTATCCAGTACTAACCAATGCCTGTGACGCTGAGTATACAGTGGCACTCAACTGGTTAAAGTATATAGGATGCGTATTCATTAAGAGACATGACACATGGGGTGTTGGTAACAAACCCTTTTTAGAATTTGTGAGGATATAAAATGGCTATTATGGCAGGACTGGCTATCGCCCAAGGCGTAGGTTCCTATTTTGCAGCAAAGCAAAAAGCAAAAGAAGACGAAGCCTTATTTCAACAAAATAGAATTAATGCAGCAGCCTCTAGAGATTTACAGATTGGAGCATTACGTAATCAAATGCTTCAGCAATCTGAGGCTACCTCTGGGCAGAAACTAGCACTACGTATTCAAGCATTAGAAACAGCAGAGAGTCAATTAGTAGCTGGTGGTGAGTCTGGTTTTGGTGGTAAGTCTATTCAGGATCAGATTAACATGACTAATGCTCGTAAGGAACGAGGCTTGACTGCTTTAAATGATCAAGATAAAGCATATCTACGTCAAATGGATTATACAGCTTTAGGTCTTGAAGCAACAACCATGAATAGAATTAACTCTATGCCTAGAGGACAGGAGCCTAACGCTCTTATGGCTGTCTTGAGTACAGCATCTAGTGCATATGCTGCTGATCTACAATATGGCGCTGCTGAAAAAACAGCAATGGATTTTATGGGTGACTTTAAACAAGTACTACCTACCGTACCTAGCTTTGATGAGTTTGGTGTTTCTTCAAATGTTTCACTACCTATGTAGAGGATACTATGGCTAAAAAAAGAGTTCAAGTCGCAGAGCTACAGACCTCTACTGAAGTAAGACCCACAATCTCTCCAGTAGATACGTATGTTAGACCTGCTGAAGTTCAGTCACAACCTAACGCTTTACAACAGTTTGTCCAAGCTATTACACCAGCAGTAAAAGCTTCTGAAGATATTAAACTAGAAGAAAAGATTAAACGTGAGCGTAGAATTGAAAACGGTGTATATAAAAGTCAGCTAGCACAAGGCGAAGCAGCAGCTATAATGCTGGAAGCTAAGGCCAACACGGCTTATACAGACAATCCTGACTACTTTCACGAACTGGCTACTGCTGACGTTCTTACTATGCGTAAGGGTTATCAAGATAAATATATAGCTCAGTTAGAAGAACAGAACGTAGACCCTAATATCATTCAGGGATTAAAGTTTAAGTTACAAGAATCTGATGCTACGTTTGCTATTGCATATGATAAGAATAAAGTAGCCTATGCAGAGAATAAACTAGATGATCAATTCCGTGAAGCTGCCATTGCTATTCAACAAAGTAATGCACCAGCAGCAGCACAATTAGCAGAGTTTGAAAGCTTACAAAAGGCGTTTGCTGAGGCTAACTCAAAGACAAATGAAAAAGGTGTACTAGCTCCTGACTTCAAACGGTTTGGTAACATCTATCTTGACATAGCAGATGAAGCTAAGTTAGTAGATGCCCTCTCTCCCTTAAATCAATACATTAAGAACAAGAAGATTACTACTACCTCTGAGAATTTTAAAAAAGGACAGGGTATTGAAAACGCTGCACAAACACAACTAGTTGCTGAATTAAAAACTAGAAATAAAAATGCTGTAGCGGCTGATAAAAAAGCAACAGTTAGTAATTTTTTAGATTCTGGTAATGCTGTAGTTTTTGGTGAGACAGTTGTAACACGAGAAGGTCATTCATATAACCGTAGTGCTGCTGATCTAGTTACTGATATAGATCAACAAACCGTTCAACGTGCCTTAGTAATACAACAGTCTGGCTTACCTGAGGAAGTGAAAACTGAAAAGTTAAATCAGTTAGGCACAAGGCGGGCAGAGTTTTACACAGGCAATGACCTCTTACCACCAGAAGTACAAACAGCACAGGGTAATGTTAAAGCTAATTTTAAAAATGCTAACTTTAATGATCCTAAAGTACTAGAAAGCTTTACACAATATTTTAAAGCTCTCAAAGATTTTGAATCTTATGGTGGCGATGCCTACAAAGGTTTCTCTGAGGACATGAAGTATCAGATAGAAGCTGTGGGTATTCTTTCAGAGAATAATTATTCTTTGCAGGAAGCTTTAACTCAGATGCAACTTCCCCCTGATATGAGTCAGAAGATTACAGTAGAAAGTGCAGACGTACTTAAAGCTATTGATAATAGCATGTTTACGATCAGTGATCTTGATGAAGTAGTTAATGCTGGTTACATGACTAACGATGTAAGCAAAGTTGCCACAGCTTTAAAACGCTCTATGGGTGCAAAAATATCTGACGGTCAGCTTATAGCAATGGCTGTTAGAAGTGTAGCTAAAAACTATAAGGCTGTTCCTATTGGTAATGCAATAGATGCTAAGTTTGCTGCTGTGAAGCTACCAGCCAATCGTAAAGATAAAGTTACTATAGACAATCTAAGTAACGGAGTTAATGATATTTTAGCTAATAAGGGTGAAATAAACCGTATTAACAGAGCGTTAAATATTACACCATCCACTAATGTAGTAGCTACAGGTATAGCAGCCAAAAGCCAAACATCACAGCAGGTATTTAACAAGCCTCAGTTTACTTTACACTGGACTAACAGTGGTAATGATAACATGCTTAATCTTATTGCTATGCCTATTGATCCTGCCCAAGCAGCAGGTAATGTATTCACAGTTACTACTGTTGATCTTACTAAGTTCGATAAGAATGTTCTAGACAATGTTACTAAACAGCATCAGGAAAAACTAAACGCTAGTATTGATTTAGGTCTAATAGATGAATCAGAGTTTGGTGATAATGATTACATGATGCCTGATGAAGTACGTACTACAGATGAGCAGGTACAAGCCTTAACCACTACAGTACAGCCTAAGGGTACTGTTAGTGTTGTAGAAGCTATGACAAAGTTACGTAGCCTAGACAAAGAAGCAAGTCAAGGTATAGCTGCTGTGACAGAATCTAGTCAGTCAGTTATAGATCAATTAAAAGCTAAGGCTTTAGCTGATGCTAAAGAACGTGGTGTACTACCTGAGGAAAGTTGGAGTCAACAGTTTGATTCCATACTAGATAGTATCACAGGTGGTATATCTGATTATATTGATGGTGTAAAAGAACGTAGTAATAACCAAGCACCTTCTGACAATCCTTTAATTAAGCTTATGCGTGACCAACCAGCCGAAGAAGTTCTTGGAGAAGTAGCAGGTCAAGTAGCTGATGTAGTTACTGCTGTTCCAAAAGGATTAGCAGCACTTAATGAAGCATTGATTAGTCCAGCAGGAGCATCAACACTCCCTAGTGAATCTAGGACTAAGGTAAGCGATATGACAGGAGATGTCAAAAAAATGACAGGCAATACTATTGCAGAAAAAGCAAGCAACTTAATTAAGTCTCAAGAAGGTTTTGATCCTAACCCATATCCAGATGGCAAAGACCGTTCAGTAGGTTATGGTTTCTATCTACCAGCTTTAGAGCAAGATGAGTTAGCTTTAATTAAAGATGTAGAGAACATTACACAAGAAGAAGCAGACGCAGTTATGGCACTGAAGACTGAGAAGATTAATACCTTCATAGCATCTGAAGTACCTAGCTTTGATACTCTACCTGAGGAAGCTCAGTTGGGTGTCATCAGCATGGCTTATCAACTAGGTGCGCCTAATGTTAAGTCTAAATGGCCTAGCTTTATGAAGGCTCTTAAAGAAGCAGCCACTGCACCTGAGGGTTCAGAAGAACGTAAAGCAGCTTTGAAAGAAGCGGCGTTTAACATGCTGTATAACCGTAAGTCTGATGGTTCTACTACAAAAACCAAGTGGCATACACAAACACCTAAACGTGCTAAGGCAATGGCTGCGGCTATTCAAGGCTAATCATAGGAATGTATCATGGCTGAAAAGACAAGTGAAGAATTTATGGCCCAACTAGGGTTCGGCGGTACACCTTCAACCCCTTTAACTCAAGAGTTTGATGCTGGAGCAATAAGAAGAGCCAGTTATGACGCTGCTATTAAAGCGCAAGGAACTGGTTTTTGGGAAGCAGCAGGTAAACGCTACCAACAAGGTTCTTTAAACAGCATCTTAACAGTCATGGACAGACCTGAGCCATCAGAAGAACCTCTACTATTAACTGATGATTATGTTAATGAACTAACAGACGGCTTGACTAATGAAAGAGCTATTAAAACTGTATTAGATGCAGCATCAGAAAAAGGTCTTGAGTATGGCAGAGCTATTAGGGAAGAAGTTTTAAAGACCGACAGGTTAAACGCAGAGTTAGGTGCTTTAGGGATGAAAGGTATCACAGCTAGTTTAGTTGCAGATATCTTTAACCCTGAAGAAGCAGCCGCTATGACTGCCACAGCTTCAGTAGTTGCTGGTATGTCTGGCCCTGCTGCACCTGTAGCTGCTCCAATAGCTGCTGTTGCTACTAGGGCAGGTAAGTTGTTTGGTCAAATTAAAAACAACAAAAAGTACCTAGCTTTTGCTGGTGGTGTAGGTGGTACAGAGCTAGCTGCTATAGAACTACTGCGTCAACAAAGTAACTATGAAAGTACTGGTGGGGATGTCTTCCTTGCTGGTGCTTTAGGTATGGCAGGTAGTTCTAGCCTAACTAAGCTTGGGCAAGTAATGCAACGTAGAGCTAATATTCAAAAAGCTTTACGTGATCAAGCTAATGAGCAACCCTTAACAGCAGCACAAACAGAGTTACTTAGACGTAATGATGATGAGATACTAGCTCAAAACTACAAAAGGTCTGCAATCAATAATGATGACTTTGGCACAGAAGAGCTAGATGATCTAACTAGGTTGGGTACAAGTCGTAAGGACTTTACAGATACAACCGAAGAAGAGTTTGCTAACGTACCTAAACAACGTGGAGCTTTTGTAGGTGCAAGGGGAAAGCTGTCAGCTTATGTAGAAGCTAAAAACTCTGACGATGGTGTGGTACGATGGCTAGCTGATGGTCTAGGTTTGAATAGCACAGGTAACAAAGTAGGTGCTGATGGTAAAATTACTCCAGTAAACTTTGGTGCTTTAGATCAGCGTAACATGCTGGTAAACCAATACAGAGGTAAAATAGCTACCCCTATTATTGAGCAACGTAAGGCTTGGCAGTCACGTACTAATGGTAAGGTAGCTGATTTTAATGTGCTAGTCTCTAGGCAAATACGAAACCCTAATGACTTGGCAGACCCTGCTATTAAGGCAGCGGCTGACATCTACTCAACACAGATGAAGAACTTAGCGAGGGCAGCTATTGGTGTAGATGCTGCTGGTTTTGATGTAGGTACAATTAGCCGAATCCAGAACTATGCTCCACGTATCTTTAACCGTGGTAACATGACTAGACTACGCAAGGGTAGGTTACAGGACAATGCTGATGGTACACTTAATGAGGCTTTCTTTGAGTTAGCTGAAGAAGCTATCCGTAAGGGACAACCTGCTATTGAACGTAATGTAGCTCAGGCTCTAAAGGCAAAGAATATAAAACCAACACCACAAGCCGTTAAAGCTTTTATCACCCGCATGTCTCGCGGTTATATGAAGAATGTTATCAGCCCTCAAAACCGTAATGGTTTAAAGTTGGGAGACTCAGCCTTTGATGTAGATGATTTTACAACTATAATGAAAGGTGAAGGCTTTTCTAGTGATGAGGTAGATGTTATACTTGATGTCTTAACTGGCAGTGGAACAGTCAAAGGTAACAAAAGAGCATTACCTCGTATGTTGTTAGATGAGAATACATCTATCATTGCAAAAGGAACTGGCGGAGAAACCTTTACTCTTAGGTTCACAGACATCCTTGAGGAAAACGTAGAGAACTTATATGACAGCTATGTATTTCAACTAGCAGGTAATATTGCATTAGCTAAGAATGGCATCAACACTAACAGCGTAGGCTCAAGCTTTGAGACTATTATTTCTAAAGCTAAGGGTATTGGTGATCCTAAACGTGACAGCGAGATTGATTCACTACGGTTTATGTACGAAAGTGTTACAGGTGGTCATGCCTATAAGGGTGACATAACTGATAGTCAGAGTCAAATTCTCAGGCGAGTACGTGAAGTGAGTTTTGCTACCAATATGGGTATGTCAGGAATGGCAGCACTTATGGAATTGTCTAACGTACTATTTGAATATTCTTTTAGTACTTTGATTAAGACTGTTCCTCAGTATAGACAGCTTATTCGTTCAGCTAAGACAGGACAAATTCCTAATAGACTGGCTAGAGAAATGATGGCTGGAACTGGTGTAGGTAGTGATGGCTTAGTAAGTAAAGTTACCACTATG
>TARA_R110000772_G_scaffold88958_4_pt1 | contig 11190 bp, 11 predicted proteins | sample TARA_R110000772 | Tara Oceans TARA_R110000772 (sample SAMEA4397948) | marine metagenome | biome: Polar Biome; feature: [SRF] surface water layer (ENVO:00010504); material: water (ENVO:00002006), including particulate matter (ENVO:01000060) such as... | depth 5 m | reverse complement strand
GGAGCTGCTGTAGTCGTTGGAGCTGCTGTAGTCGTTGGAGCTGCTGTGGTCGTAACATTAAGCGCAGCTTCAGCGGCAAGAACAGTACTATGCTTGTTGGCATCGCTCATTGCTGAGCCGCTAAACATCGTACCGGCACCAACAGAATTACCATTTAGGCCTCGAAACTTTAGTGATCCATTAGTAAATCCCGTATTATCCTTAAACATATTCGATACTGTCGCATTGGGTTTGATTTTTTTGTGCCAACCCCAAAGAGCTTGATCATATGAAGTTCCCTCGAACATGCTGGACACGTTTGATAAAGTTCCATCTGTAAGATTCCATTTGCCAATATACCCATCGAAATTAGAATATTCAAACATATGACTAAGATCAGTTACGTTAGAAAAATCAATTTTATTACCAAAGCCCGCTGGTTTGTTCCAGTTTTGCGCAGCTTCCTTGTCGCATTTACTTGAAGTCCCAGACATTACCCCTATCATTTTAGAAGGAGTACATGCAAGCTTGGTAAGAAAAGAGCTGTTTCTTAAATTTATGCACCCTGCAAAGGTATACTTGAGCTCGCTTACGCTACTTGTGTAATCTCCCGTGCCAGAATAAACTATATTTCTTAAAGTTTTATAACCAAAGAAGTCTCCTATTCCGTGCAATTTAAAGTCTTCGTCTAGTATTTCAAATTTATTTATTTTTAAGTTTGAAAAGTTTTTATACGTATTTAATGCGGGCGAATGCTTGCTGGTAGAAGCTTTCCAAAATTTCCATTTTGCGTTTGGACTATTTTCCCCATAGGAATCTGCATAAGTAAAACTGCCTGATATACCATCGCAGGAATAATTTATATCGCTAGAAGCCACAGTAACAGATCCGTTTGCATTGTTTGTAATAGTAGTAGCGCCAATAGTTAAATTAGAGCCAGTTTTATTTTTAAATAAATAAGTACCAGATGTCACTTTGATAGAGTCTTCATTGTCAAAACCTACATAATCTCCGAAAAATTTAAAAACAAGTTTTCCATCCTCTTTTGTTACTAAGTTTCTTTTTACCGGATTCAGAAATTCATTGCTTGCGTTTTCTACTTGCTGCTTGGGTAAAGAAAGTAATCTCTTGTTTCCTACTAACCAGCCTCCAGTGATCTCTATCTCGCGAAGTAAACTTGATCCGTAAGTGTGCGTTAATGAATCTACGCTCGTGAAAGTATTTGTGGTATTAGCATCCCATAGGACTGAAACTAAAAAATCGCTTGAAGATTCAGCCTCGGGAGTCTCTGCAGCTGTAGCGAATTTCAACTTAACGCTACTAGCTTTTATTTTTATTTTAATGTTAGACATGCCACTCTATACACTAATTTTTTAAATTAGATTGAAATCTGAAGCAATAAAAAATAAACCACGGTATATAGAGGGAAATAAGAAGATAAAGAAGAGGGGTAATAAGGCAAACTATATCAAACACATGAGCGATAAGCAACAGCAAGCAAGCAACTTTCATCAAGAATACAATGCATTCGTAGGGCGAAATGTCGCCAATGATATCCTTCATTGAATTTAAGATTAATTAATTAATTAATTGATTCATAGTAGTCTAAGATACAATCTACTATCTTTTTATCAATTTTATGCGGAAAATCACCAAGGGATTCTATATCAAACCACTTAGACTCCGTATGTTCGAAGCAGAGTTTTGGCGTGAAGATATTATCTACATGGACTACATAAAACAAAAACTCATAATCATCATGAAGAAAACTTCTAAAATAACGAACAGGATCTTTAGGCTGTAATTGAGTCTCTTCGTATAACTCTCTTATAGCTGCAAAATAAGGAGCTTCTTTGTCTTCTACAACCCCAGCAAAAATAGACCAGTAGCCTCCAAAATTAACTGGAGCGCCTTTGTGTGTCTCAATTCTCTTGCCTAGTAAAACTTGATTTTTGCATATAACTGCAGTGCCGACATTTTTTTTTAATTCCACAATGTATTCTAATACACAGTATTGATAAATTATTACTTTTTCTTTTGTATTCTTTGGAGTAGGCTACTTAAATGAATCTCTTAAAGAGAAAATTCATCATCAAATTCCTTAGTGGATGGCTGATTATGAACTGGGCACCCCGAATAAGATTCTTTTGTGATCGTATCACTATCGTCTTGGATCTCTATTAGTGAGTCTTTTTGATCTATGTGAGCGCTTTTCTTTATAATTCCATCCGAGTTTTTTAAAACCCAATAATCGAAGCCAAATTTAAAAGAACAATGCCACATTGGGTTTCCGTCTTTTTTTAATTGCCCCGGGTGCTTGGCAAATCCGCAGCTCAGCCTGCCGCAAAAGCCATCTTCCTTGGGTGGAAATCCCTTATCGAATGCAAAATCACTACGAGCAGTCTCTTCGTCGAAGTTATCTAAATAATTTTGCCATTCAGTTAATTGATATTCAAAACCCTCCAGCTCTTCGTCAGAAAGAGGCGCCATTTTTAAAACTCCTTTTCCGTCAGCGCCCAGTAAATCTTTATTCAAGTCGAACTTTAAAAACAAAAACTCAGACTGCCTAGTGCTGTAATCTGGGTACAAGTGTTTGACTGCTAGGGAATAAATCAAATCCTGTAAATTATCCTTGGCTTCTTTTCCTTGAAACACTTCCTTGCTTGTCTTGAAGTCTCTAATTATTGCTATCTTTTCCTTCTTATATAGAAATAATTTATCAATAAAACCATTTATTCTATACTTCACATCCTCTTTTTCTACAATGATATGGAAGTCCTTTTCTGAAAAAGCTTCTTCTAGTTTTCCAGTCGCGTTGCCAAAATAATCATATTGAAGTCCGTTAATGGTCATAGTGTCAATAAGATCTATGTTATCTGGATCATCAACTCCTAGTCTTCGCGCCCAGATCTTGACTAATCTCTCGACAGAAGCTACGCAAAACATCGTGTTCTCTGCAATTATTTTATCGTAATAACTTTTTCTTCGAGGATCGCAGAGCAACTCTAGGATCAAGTGGCATATGGTTCCCCTAGAGGCTCCGTCGTTAGAAGTATCAGGAAGTTTTAGCTTGTACTTGCACCAATAAGTCCAAGAGCAAGATTGCGCAGTTTTAATCCTACTGGCCGAGAGTCTGGTCATTTCGTTATTTGACATGTTTTTCAAGTATTTTTATGTTTTTAACTAAAGCTTTGCTGAGGTCGTTTGAGTCCCTCATTTTTTTTGAGAAATCTAGAATTGATTTAGCTCTATCAGCCAAGCTATGCTGACATTTACTGTCCCACTGCTCGAAATCCTCAGGGAGCATTTCGCCAAAATCAGTTTTGATGGGCAAGCATATGTGTATTTGTTCGAAATTAAAATGATTAAGCAGCTTTAAGTAATTCTTGACTGCTGCTCTAGCCCCTCGATTGATAGATTTGTCATTGTCATTATTGAACGCAATGATGATTTTTTCAACATTTAACGACATTAAGTGACATAAAAGTTTAGGGGATAAATCTAAGCCAAAGGAGACTAGAACGTTCTTGAAGCCATGCTGATGTAGGTTTAATAAATCTCCTATACTTTCAACTAAGATTACGGAATTAGAATCTTCTATCGCTTCTTGGATTGGGAAAATTTTATGATCAGGAGTGTAGTATGGATATAACCAGCTAGACTTCCTTCCCATGTGTTTCCATTTTGGCCCTCCACGATCAGTCATGTCTCTTCCTGAGAAACCATGTATTCGAGAGTGCTCGTTATAAATAGGGAACACAAATCTTTGGTACATTTTTCCTTTAGTAGCTAGACCTCCTTTTAAGAATTCCAATACGTTGCTGTCTATTCCTTTTTTATTATAAAAATCATAATGAGGAAACAAGTCGTCAAGGATATCTTCGTTGTATAATTTTTCCATAACTATGCGATCTTCTTGGGCCGGTATTCTTTCAGCGGGTTTGTTTTCAAGGGATAAATATTTGTTCAGAGTTTCTTTGTTGTTTGTGCCTAGATGAGCTTCTAGTAATTTAACAAAAGGAAGAGGCATGGTTCCTTCCACAAAGTCGCGCCAAACCCCAGAATTCTTCCAGATTTGCAAGGCGGTATTATTATTTCCGTTTCTGTAAACCGCGCTACACTGCCAGTATTGACCTCTGTCGGTCAAGTTATAGCCAAGCTCCTCAAGAATCTGTTGGATTCTTTCTGGATCTAAATTATAGTGTGAAATCTCCATCTTGATCAGGTCTAATGTCGTTTACTCTCATTTGTTCGGCCATATGCCTAAGATCGCCAACTTCTTCTACTCCAAAATTATCCATCCTTAAGAAGATCGCGTTTTGCTCGGCCCTGTCGTTGCCTACAGCCCCACCATCCCCATCAATTGCCGGTATTAATACTGGCTCGGTAGCCCTTAACCTGTCTTCGCCTAAGTGTCTATTCTTTATGCATTTTAACCTATGGGTAGCTCTAGAATAACAATCCGGCTCAAGCTGTAGCTCTCTAGGCAATCTAGGGCGTAAAATAAAAAGATGAGAAGCGAACTGAGTGATTTGATCAGAAAGAGAAACTATACTTTCGTCATCAACAATAGCATCTGGGTTTCTGTTACCAGTGATTCCCATGCGATTACTTTGCACGCTTGTTATCATGCTGATCATTGGCTTGTTATCAAAAGTAACATCCCTTTGAACGAATTTTTTAAATTTATCAACCATCTCTCCTACTAATTCCCAAGAAGCTTTATTACTAGTCTTCTCGTTGGTTGTCTTTATGTAGTCGAAGCTTAATATCATTGACTTTCCTCTTCCTACTTTAGCGTAATAATATCTGCGAGCTACTTGTATCATCTCGTCTACCGATAGACCGCCAACATTAAAATAATCAAACCTACGACCCTTCATATCTTTGAAGGCTTTATAAATTCTAGCTCTGGTCTGCTCTTCTGAAATCTCTTGATGACTAACCGGGTCAACATAAGATGAGTTTCTCCATTTTCCACTCTCTATTAAATACATTGGCACCCCAGATATGGCAGAGCATTGACGCATTTGCAGTTCCATCTTGCTCATCTCTCCGTTGTCGAGATGCAGGACGGGGACGTCTTCGTAAGCCCTAGATATCTTGGTGACAAAATCTAAGCAAAAAGTAGTCTTACCCACTCCAGTCCTAGCGCAAACGACACTAATGTTGCCGGGCCTTAACAAGGAGCCGTACATGCGATTTAAGTAAGGCATGGCAGGAGACATCATTCCGGGGTCCCTAGGGTTATCTGCTAGGTCTTGTATGACTTCTTCTATATCGTCATAGATATTTTCTGGCTTGATATTGTCTTGCGAATAAAAATCGATATTGTTATTGTATAATCTGTCGGCTTTTTTTATTATCTCAGGAAGAGAACTCCCTTTGTCCTTGAACATTTCCGAGCTAATCTTGTCGCAGGCTTCTGAGATAGAACGACGTACAGAATAAGTCTTCAACTCCTTTCCTACCGAAAGAGCAGAGCTTTCTGTCACCTTCTTTAATAATAAGGATTTTATGTAATCACCTATATCGATATTGTCAACAAAAGATATATTAGAGTTTCTTAATCTTTCAATTAAAACTATCTCATCTAGACTTTTACAAGCTTCGTCTTCTTGTATCTTTCTTATTATCTTGAATATAGTGCGATGCACGAAGCTTCCGCTGCCCGCAAAAAAATCAAACTCATCAATCAATCCTGATATATCACCAAAGCAAGATGGGAATTTAATCAAAGCCGCCAACATTTGTCTCTCTAATTCTTGATTATGAATCATAAGCAATCATACTAACACATCGAACTAGCGATGTCAATAAAATTATTTTATATTGGGTCGTTCCCGTTATAGGATTCGGCTTCTTCGGATTCAAGGATATATCTCTCGACAGCTTTCCTTAAGCCCATTTCAATAATTTGATTATCAGCCTTAGTATAAATCATTGGAGCTCCCTCTTGATTCACGAAAGCCAACAAAAAACCCCTATTCCCGTCGGTAGACCCAGAGAATTCGAATAATTGATTAAGGAATGATTCTGGCAATACAAAGCTAGGCATATCTTTATCGTTGAAGTTTTCGTTGTCCATATTATATGATACACTTTTTATAAAAAAACTTCAAATTCTGCGAACTTTTTCTTTGTTAATTCTTTTTCAGAATATATCTCTATGAATTTAATATTATTTAATTCACAAAAATCTATTTTTTGTTGGTCTCTCCTTATTTGACTTACGAAGTTTGATCTTCGTTTATGAAAAAACGGCACGAATTTGACGTGTTGTTGCCCGTTGATTTCTACTACTATTTTTTTATTAGCATTATAAAAATCAAACTTCAATCTAGTCCCAGCAACAGGAAACTCCTCAAAGACAACATGAGGTTTCCAGTATTTCATAAGGAACTGCTTGCCTGCGAACTGTATTTTGCTTCTACTTTTACCCTCCCAGTCTATTAAGTATCTACTTGGTCTGGATATTCTTTTTTGAGAACCGGTTAGAGTTTTAAATAGCATTTATTCGCAGATCATTTTCTTGAAATAAGAAGCTAAAAATTCCGTCAACTTCTTATCCTCTTCGAATAAGGCGTTCAACTTTGTTTCCCCTTGTATCTTCTCTGGGAATTCGAAATTATTATCCTTCAATAGTTCAAGAAACGATTCGTCCACCGTGATCCAAGCTCCTCTTTTTTGAATGTACTCCCAGCCGTAAAGCATATCAGTTAGCTCCCTCTCAACCCATATAGAATTGCCGCCTGTTCTTCCGTATTTAATTGGATACTCTAGTACATAATTAGTTTTTTCAGTTGGAGACTTTTTTACTGTTATCTTGGCGTTGTGTCCTAATATTTTATTCTTACCAGAATCTATTGGTTGAGTAGGGTTCTCTAAGATCATATCTTTTTTATACCTTCCTTCAAATTCTAGTATATAATTAGCAAAGTGAAGCAACGCGTTACCTCCTGTAGCGCTAGTCTGCCGCATCGGAGCTTTGCTATATGGATCTAGTTTAATGTCAGCCCTAACTTGCGATATAAATATAGCCATATGACCTCTTTTAGCTAAAGCGATGCTCATTTTTTGCATGAATTTCGCCCCAAGTAAAGCCCCTCCTGCTATTTTATGAGAGTCTTCAAAGCCTTTTTTAAGATCATCCTTCATGATTAATCCGTCAAGAGAATCTATAATGAAGCAATATTTAATTTTACTTTTATTTTCCCCTACTAGAGCTCTCATGAGATCGAGAACGGTTTCATAAATATTACTTTCGAAGACAAAGCAGTTTCCATTTTTCCAATCATCTTCTTCAGTCGTGAAGTCAACCCCACTGCGAGCCTGCATTTCCGGAGATAATCTACCTTCAGCCTTTATATAAAGACCCCTAGAGCTAGGCATGTGTAAAAAATTCCTCATAACCTCTAGAGCTTCAGAGGTTTTTCCTCCTTCGTTCATTCCTATAAACCGATGAAGTCCCGGACCGAACCCACCTCCTAGTTCAAAATCTATATTCAAACTTCCGCTAGAGACTTTATAGTCAATACTTTCTTCGTAATTGTAGTGATGTTCTTTATTCTCCTTAAGAAAGGATTTTAACATTTCGTTTATTTCTGTCATAATTAATAAAAATCCCAAAGATTCTTTTTAGTTTTGTTTTTTGGGGTATTTTTTTCTGGTTTATATTTATATTCAAATTCAGTATAACTATCTTCTTTAGTAAAGTCAAGATATTTCTTGTGTAAATTTTGTTCGTTCTTTCCTATGTAAAATAATATATCATCTCTTGGATCACCGAAGTCTACATTTAACCAGAAGTTAATATTGGGGTATTTTTCAAATAATCTTTTAAGTATCTTGTGTTGCTTTGCATAGCAATATTTATCTTGTAGACATTTTTTACTAACCATTCTTCTTAATATTCTGGAGGAGCTATTAGAAAAAGCGAAGCAAGAGATAAATTGATTAACTATTTCTTCTTGTAAGTCAATCTTATCTTCAGTCTTTGAATAATTCTTTGGCCACTTTCCTTTTTTAAGGTTGCTGTGCCAATTATATAGAGTGGTAGCCTTGAAGTCTATCTTTTCTGCACATTCCCTTACTGATAATGATATATTGTTTTTAGCAATTTCTATAATTTTTAACAAGAAATCATTTGATATTTTCTGCATTCCTTTAATCATATCATTTTTTTAAAAAAAAGTCAAGAACTCTTTATGTTAATCGTGTATAATAGTTCGATGAAAAGAAAAATTCTTATTATGGGTCTTCCCGGATCAGGGAAGACAACACTTGCAGAAAAGCTAGTTCCTAGACTTAATGCAGTTTGGTATAACGCTGACGCCGTGAGGCAAGAAATTCATAAAGACTTAAGCTTTTCTCCAGAGGACAGAATAGAGCACGCAAGGAGAATGGGCAAGCTGGCCGACTGGGCTGTTTTAGGAGGTGGATATGTAGTTTCAGATTTTTGCTGTCCTACCGAAGAAGCTCGCGAAGCTTTTAATCCTGATTATGTAATCTGGGTTAATAGAATCGAGGAGGGAAGATATGCTGATACTAATAAGTTATTTGAAGACCCAACAAAAGATGCAAGATGGGACGATAGAGATCTTATTTTAACAGATGGTACAGTTGAAGAGTGGGTAGAAACTGCTCTTGATAATATTTATGCAACTGAAAAATGGGATAATCAAGCTCCTACAGCTCTTTTGATTGGTAGGTATCAACCCTTCCATGTTGGACACAAGACGCTTGTCGCAGAAGCTATAAAGAGAACTGGCCAATGCTGTATAGCGCTAAGAGATGTTGGAGGCATAGACGAAAGCAACCCTTATGATTTTGAAAAAGTAAAAGCAGAAATCCACGCTGCTTGTGTAGAATTCGGAGACAAGATAAAAGTCGTCGAGCTTCCAAATATTATGGATGTTTTTTATGGTAGAGGCGTTGGATATAATATCGAACAGCTCGAATTAAGTAAAGAACTTCAAAGTGTATCTGCTACTAAGATTCGCGCAGGAGAAATTGGGCAGGATGGAAAACCTACAGGAAAACGACCTGAATAATTAAAATAATTTATAACGTTAGCGAAAGCTGACCCTCCAAAGAAAATAAAAAGCCTCCTTCGGGAGGTTTTTTGTACAGGAATATGAGATTGTATTTCTCAAAATCACGAAAATGATGTAAATATATTTATGAAATATATAAATAAAGAAGAAAAAGGAGGCTATCAGCATGGGTAATAAAGGTTGCTGGGAAGGCACTTACTATAGGGTAGAAAACCCAATGAAGTGGGAATATCCACTTTATCATACGCCGGATGAGTTTAGTCACATTTATACCGGAATGTTTGGAGATTGGACTGGCTATCAAGGGCACTGGGTGCCACTCGCGTGGGATCTACTTTTAGGAGGTTTCACAGGAGGATGGGTTGTAGACAATCCCGGAGCTTTTCGGGAGTTTGGACTAGTAGCTTGGAATGAAATTCCTAGATGGGAAGTAGACTCGCAACTCTTGAGAACATACGGCCCAGAATATGCATTGCATGAAGATAGACTTACTAGCACAGAAACTTATGAGTTTTGGACAAAAGCTTTCTCCGGCGGTTTTGAATACGATGGTTATTGCACTAAACCTATAAGTGGATGGCCTAGTTCAGCAGCAGGCCAAGCAGTTAAATCGACGGGGCAATGGCAAGATGCATCAGGAGATCTCTATGACGAACAAGGCAAAACTTTTAATAGGCAGTACACGAATCTAAGTGAGGTAGGTCACCCTTCGAACACTCCTCTTGCTATTCACATGGAAAAAAATCCAAACATAGAAAGAGTTCCTAATTTTACCGATTTAAGAAACCTCGGACATTATACAGATGTATATGTTGCAAAAGTTGGGCAAGTACTAGACCAGCATAGTAAAATATCAGACCTAGAGTATTACGCCAACCGACCAAACAATGGAAATCTACCATTAAATTCAGGAGAAAAATGCTACGAGTACGCTCGAGAAGATGCGGATGGTACAAAGTTTTGGATCATAGACAACTATCAGGCGTCACAATTTTCTGACTACGATACCGAAACTGAAACATCCGCCAGCTACAATGTATACAAAGGTTTTATGGACGATGATCAGCCGGGAAATCTGGTTCAAAGCGGTCCAGACAACGATTACATGTGGGTTACTCAAAATTGGACTCAATTAACAGATAGTACTTTATCAGGCAGAAGAGCACAGTGGATAACTGATAATTGTACTGGGGACGATTGGGCTAGTCCAAGACCGGGCTGTATTGTTAACTGCGATGGAAAAGTAACATTCGAAACTGTAAGAAGTACGACTTGATTAAACAAACAACTCAACCAAAAAAGCCTCCTATTTCTAGGGGGCTTTTTTGTGAAATGGTGGACGCGAGCGGAGTCGAACCGCTGTCTTTAAATCTTCAAGAATACACATCTACAAGCTTAGTTAATTTCTTTTATAGTTGTTGACATTAACATCGAACTAATTGTTTTAATTATTTACCCCCGACATACTCAGTGGACTACAGCTTCAAAAACAAGTAAACTCTTTCTGTTTTGCAGATAAATGACCCCTCATCTTCTCCATCTGCGTCAAGAAGGGAGAGGTAGCAGCGTCTAAGCTGCTAAAGCGACCTCGGAAGCCTTGCGGAAACCAAAAGTCTTTGTACGAGCTTTATTGCCAGTTACAAATTTTGTGTTTTTTGGGGGAGCCGAACACAATCTCCCGCTTGCAGTATATTAATTCAATTTAAATCGAATCCAGTACACGCCCATAAAATTTCAAAGAATATAAAGTATATTATAGCTTAAAAGATCAAGCTTGTCAAGTAATATCAGGACCGGAAGAAGAAAATGGTTTTTTACTCTTACTCTTTTTCCAGTTTCTTGATAGAGCACAAGACACCACAATACCTAACACTATTATGGTGAAAATTTGCCATACAGGAGTTTCTTTAGATAAGTGTGTAAAACCTTCTTGTTTTTTCACTGTGTCCGTAACCTCCGAAGTTTCACTCTTAGGATTTACGAATGTCTGGTGTATTTTTTTAACAGGAGCGCAAGAGCTAAGCACTATAAGGGTTATTAATAATGATTTCATTTTACTTTTAATATCTGCTTGAAGGTTAAATCTTCTTCGCCATCAGTGGGCTTCTGAGTCGTCGTAGTCGTGGTAGTAGGCTTCTGAGTCGTCGTAGTCGTG
>TARA_R110000772_G_scaffold145543_1_pt1 | contig 11191 bp, 15 predicted proteins | sample TARA_R110000772 | Tara Oceans TARA_R110000772 (sample SAMEA4397948) | marine metagenome | biome: Polar Biome; feature: [SRF] surface water layer (ENVO:00010504); material: water (ENVO:00002006), including particulate matter (ENVO:01000060) such as... | depth 5 m | reverse complement strand
ATTAGTAACTTATTTGCACAAACCGGTAAGATGGGAATGGATGAGTTCAGTGAATCCCACACTCGTCATATGATACTTAACACTATCAGACGCCTTCGAACAAAGTTTAAGAAAGATTACGGTGAAGTAGTTATAGCGTGTGATGATAGACACAATTGGAGAAAGGATGTATATCCTTACTACAAAGCTAATAGAAAGAAGATGCGTGAGAATTCAGCAATTGACTGGGATACAATGCATGAGCAGTTAACTCTGATAAGAACAGAGCTTATGGAATATTTCCCATACAAAGTTATAATGGTAGACAAGGCAGAAGCAGATGATATTATTGGAGCCATAGCAAATCAGTTAGGCACCTTTCTTAACACTGGTGAGCCTATAATGATATGTAGTGCTGATAAAGATTTTGTTCAGCTACAAAAATACGGTAACGTAAAGCAGTACAATCCTATTCTTGACAAATATGTAAGAATAAATGACCCAGTTGGTTATTTGGTTGAGCATATTATTAAAGGTGATAGAGGAGACGGCGTTCCGAATATGTTGTCCAAAGACGATGTTTTTATAAATGGTAGACAGACTCCCTGCAGACAGAAGTTTATTGATGCTACTTTATTAGATAATAAAGGTAAAGAGTTACAAGACTACACATGGAAAGATCCTGAGTTAAAGAGAGGATTTGAGAGAAACAGATTGTTGATAGACTTGGAGAATATTCCAACAGTTATTAAGCTCGCAGTAGCTCATGCACTTAAACAGCCTGATAAGACTAGAGGAAAACTTTTCAATTACTTCACTAAGAATAGATTGAAGAACTTAATTAACAAATTAGATGAATTTTAAATAGGAGTTAGTATGACACAAGGTGTTTTTGAAATAATGAGAATGGCAGCAAGCCAGCCAGTTGATGCAGCTAAAGCTGCGTACTTAAAGCAACGCGGCGATAATGCAGCTATAAGAACTATTTTGCAGGGATGTTTTCATCCAGCTATACAATTTGCATTACCAGATGACCTACCACCATATTCAGAAGGTGATCCTGTAAGCGTTGAGACTAGATTGTATAGTATGATCAAACGCTTTGATATCTTTGTACATGGCGGTCGTCCAGTTGCTTCACAAGCTAAACGTGAAATGATTTTCATTGAAACGCTTGAATCAATTCATCCATTGGATGCTAAGATCGTAGTTAACATGGTACAAAAGAAAGATCCGTATCCCGGTATTACAATTGAAGTAGCACGCGAAGCTTTCCCAGAGCTTATTCCACCTGCTGAAGAAGTGGAAGCATTAAAAGAAACTATAGTGAAGCCAGAGCTTGAACTCAAAGTAGAAAAGGTTAATGCTCCTCAATTTAACATAGCCCCTAATGCTGATCTTATGCCAGAAGGACAGTCCCAGCAGCTTGTAGGACTTGTAGAAGAAGCTGAGAAAGCTCTTACTCCTTTAGGTGAAGCATTGCAGACAGATCCAACATTATTTGCAGCATACAATCTTATTATTAATGAGACTAAAATTGGTAACAATACTATACAGAAGCCAATGGCGATTACGTATGCCAAAGCTACTAAAATTCTGCAGCGTCTAGAAGAGTTAGGTGTTGTAGGTAAGAAAGGCGTCGGAGGTAAACGCATAGTTAACGCGAATGTCATCTAAGCTTAGACTAAATTACACCTATTACAATTGCCCGGATATTTTTCAGCAAATAGTTGAGTGGTATCTGGGTTTTGACCCTAACGGTGACCTGTTCGATTATACTGTTATAGATGACGGCTCACATAGTCGACCACTCAAAGCTCATCATGTACCAGAGCACTGGAATATATTACGTATTAATATTGACTACGGCTGGAATAATGAAGGCGCCCGTAATTGTTTAATGAAGTTTACTGACAACGATTGGAATCTACTATTAGATTGTGATTGGGTAGTTGATGAGAAGAATCTTAAAAAGCTAGCTCACGCTGCTGATGTAGAAATGTTAGATGAAGGTGTAGTTTATATGCCGGCCAATTACGGTCCTAAGACAATGAGAAATTCATTCTTAGTTCACAAAGACGAGTTTAAGAAGCGCGGTGGATATGATCAGAACTTTATAGGGTATCACGGAGTTGATTACTCGTTTCTAAGATTTGGATTAGTATATGATCACACTGGCTGGTTTGAATTTAACAGAATAGTAGATGATGTAGTTCCACCTGCTGAGAAGGAAAGAGCAGAAGAAATAGAACGTTTCCATAAGCATATGGACAACCTAGCTAGGTTAGGGCTTGGTCATAGAAATAAAGAAGATAAACAAGACTTTGTTTGGAAAGATGAAGAGACTAAAATGGAACTTTGGCAAGATATAGAATATGAGATTATAAGATGAGAAAGATATTAAGTGATTGTGATGGAGTACTTTTAGACTGGAACTCTTCCTTCGAGAAGTGGGCTAAGTTTCATTTCGGTATGGAAGTAGCTGACAGAACAACCTACTCTATAAAAGATAGATTTCCTGGCGGTGATCATCAGCAATACCTTGATTATGACCATGCTATGTACCTGCCTAGAATATTCTGTAACAGTAGTCGAATGGCCACGCTTAAACCTATGAGAGACGCTGTTCTCTACACGAAAAAGTTGTATGAAGAGTTTGGTACTACTATAGATGTCATTACGTCATACAGCTTAGACCCAGAGAGCATTAAGCTAAGAGAAAGTAATCTTAGAACAGTGTTCGGACCTTGTATAGACCGCATTATATGTATTGATACAGGTATCAGTAAGAAGGTAGCTCTTGAAGAATGGAGAGACTCCGGACTTATGTGGGTAGAAGACAAAACAAGCAATGTAATTAGGGGAACTAAGATGGGACTCGACTCTGTTGTGTTTGATCAACCCTACAACCGTGATTACCAAGGAGAAGCTCCTAGAGTTAAGAATTGGAAAGAAATTTACGAAATAGTGGCTGGTGTTTAGCTAAATACCAGTGTCTAATCAGACAGGAGTTTAAGATTTAATGCCTACATATTCTTTTAGAAATGATGAAACAGAAGAACAGTTTGACAAAATTTTATCCTTCAACGCGCGAGTGGAATATCTCGCATCTAACCCACACATCACACAAATTCATACGAAAGCCCCTGGATTGGTAAGTAATGCAGGCGGACTAGGCTCCCTTAAAACAGATGGAGGATTTAATGATCTTCTAAACCGGATTGGTAAAGCTAATCCCGGTACAGCTTTGTCCGGTAAACACGTGAGTAAGAATGCTACAGAAGTCGCTGTCGATCAGGTAGCGAAGAAACACCAGTTCAGACAGGAGTAGATTTGTAAATAAAAAGGAACCATATGTCTAAGCAGAAAGGTTTATCACGTAGACACATTCGCTCACTAAGACAACAAGGAGTCGTAGATATAGAAACAGCACATTTTACAAAGAAATTTGAACCAAGAAAAATTAAGCCTAAAACAGAGGCACAAGAACAAGTAATAGAAAGCTATAACAATAAGCAAAACATCTTTCTATTCGGATCAGCAGGTACAGGAAAAACATTTCTCTCAACCTATCTTGCAATGAGAGATGTACTTAGCGGTAATTATCAAAAGTTAGTTATAGTAAGGTCAGTAGTTCCAACTCGTGATGTTGGATTCTTACCAGGTAAGTTAGATGAAAAAGTCTCAGTATATGAGCAACCTTACCAGCAAGTATGCGCAGACTTATTCGGAAGAAAAGACGCATACGATTTATTAAAGAAACAAATGAAGATAGAGTTCTTACCTACTTCATTTATTAGAGGTACAACACTAGACAATTGTATAGTGTTGATTGAAGAAGTGCAAAATATGACTGAGCATGAAATTAGCTCAGTAGCTACAAGATTAGGATACAATAGTAGACTACTTGTATGTGGAGATAATAAGCAGAGTGATTTAGTTAAAGAGGACTCAGGTTTCTTTAAACTGCTTCACATCTTCAACTCTATGAAGTCAGTCGACCTTGTCGAATTTACACATGAAGACATAGTTAGATCAGGCTTCGTTAAAGAATTTATTATAGCAAGTGAGAATATAGATGCGAGTGTACAGCAAGAAACTGGTTACTCTACCCGAAGTGGAGAGAGTTACTATAAACGGGAAGCGCCACTACAAGCGATCTAACGACGATTCAATAGCATACCCTTCTGTTACTACAGTATTAAGTACTATGGTAAAGGAAGGGTTGCAGGATTGGATTGAAGCAGTTGGTCCAGAAAAATCTAAAAAATGGTTAACTCAAGGCTCTCGACGCGGCAATGCTGCTCATGAGATGATTGAGAACTATGTGTTTGGATATCCAGAAAAGAAGCGCATGCCTAACGAGCTTGACCTCTTCTTAAGACTTAAAAGAGCAGCAGATAAACATCTTGACAATATCATATGTGTCGAAGGACAGATGGTGTCTGATTTTTTACGTTCAGCAGGCACGGTTGATATGGTAGCTGAATGGGACGGAAGAATGTCCATTATTGATTGGAAGACAGCTCGCAAGCCGCGCGAGGACGATTGGGCAGAATCATATTTCATTCAGGAGTCAGCATACGCTGTGATGTTTGAAGAGAATACAGGTATACCTGTAGACACATTAGTTACTGTAGTGTCGTGTGAATCAGGCGAGACACAGATATTCGTACGCAAGAGAGATAAATGGATAGGTGAGTTTATTAAACTACGCGATGCTATGGAGTTGCCATGTGTAGCTTAGTATTATAATATGTCGAAAATTAATGAGGATCTATTATGAAGTTTATTAGCGGATGTATTATGATGTTTATATTTTTAAAGGCGTGTACCAGCGTTTTGGATGAGCCTGGTATAGTTATGTCTCCTATGAATACGATGACTGTTATTACTGCAGCTGATTTAGGTATTACACCAGCCATGATAGATGCAGCTCAAAATCAAACTATTGAGACAGAAGCAGTTGAATTAGGGGAAGCCCTTAACTATAATGAACAACAGTGCTTAGCTAAGAACATCTATTTTGAGGCTCGTAATGAGGCATTAGATGAACAGATAGCAGTAGCTCAGGTAGCAATTAACAGAGCTAACGCCAGAGGATTTCCAGATACGTTATGTGGAGTCATTACTCAAGGTCCTATATCAACTTGGTTCTTAGAGAACACTGGCAGAGAAGTTCCATTAAGAAATGAATGTCAATTCTCTTGGTTCTGTGATGGTAAATCAGATGAACCAAGAGAAGCTGCTTCTTGGAATTATGCTCAACAGCTCGCTACTGAGATATTATTAGGGCAGCATGAAGATATAACAGATGGTGCAAAGTGGTATCACGCTGATTATATTGATACACCGTATTGGACAAGTGGTTTTGTTCAGACATTAAGATTAAACACACACATATATTACAGAGAATAAAATATGGCATATGTTAGACCAGAAAAGAAGAAAGAAGTACCTTTTGAAGTAATGCTACGCAATTTTAAACGCTTAGTAGAACGTTCAGGTAAGCTGAAAGATGTGGCTGCTAGAGAGTTCTTCGAGACAAGAGGCGCTAAACGTAGAAAGTCAAAAGAAGAAAGCATTCGTAGATCAAAGCGCAATCTACGTAAAGCATCTGAAGAGCGTTCATTGCATATGTCAAGACGTAGATAATGACTTACAAGAAGTCTTGGCAACGACCTTTTGATAGGGATAAAATGGATATAGGGCATGAATTAGCTTTCGGTCCGATGCAAGAGCCGGTTAGATGTAAAGAGTGCGGCGACAAATGCTGCGTGTGTGATTTTGGGATAGAAGATAATCTTTACGACCTGTGGTGTGCTCACTGTCAAACTTGTGATATGACTCATGAAGGTTATATTGAAGGAATACCTTACACTGCTAAATCGAAAAAGGAAGCCATTTTGCTCTGGAATAAAGTTAACGAAGCCTATATAAAGAATTAAACATACCACATTCCGTGGTGTGAAAACCATGGAGATGTCATGAGCACTACAACAGAAGTACTAAGAAAGCTAGACATGAACGAAGTAATAGCTTTCATCAACCAACAGTCACCTGAGACCAAAATTCTTATCGGTTCTGATTCAGAACGTAATAAGATTAAAGGCAGATGGATGGCGGATTATATGGTTGTAGTAGTAGTGCATATCGACGGATCGAAAGGTTGTAAGTTGTACGGTGAGGTAACTCGTGAGCCGGATTACGACCAAAAGAAAGATAAGCCTGCTATGCGTCTTATGAATGAAGTTTATAAGGTAGCAGAGATCTACAACCAGATCGCAGAGCTTATCGATGACAGAGAAATGTCTGTCCACTTGGATATTAATCCTAAGGAGATTCACGGATCTTCTTGCGTTATTCAGCAAGCGGTTGGCTACATCAGAGGTGTATGTAATGTAATACCTCTAGTTAAGCCTAACGCACCAGCAGCTTCATTCGCTGCTGACAGATTGAAGCGTGTTCTTGAAGAGCAGGATGCAGATGAACTAGCTAGAGCGTAGGTAGTATAAATACAGTAGCACAAGGACGTGCTTTTATAATGGAGAAAAAATGCAAGAAGTTAAAACTAATGAAGTTTACACCATCTTAACAGCAGCCGGTGAAATGGTTTGCCGTATCGTCAGTAAAACAGATCACGAAATCGTTGTATCAAAGCCGAGAATGTTTGTCACTCAAGGTGAACAAGCAGGTTTTCTTCCAGGAGTATTGATGTCTGGCATAAGAGAGCCAGAAGAGTTGATTTTAAATAACTACGAGCTTATAATGGATACAGATCCAGAGATAGCAAAGAATTATTTACAACACGTTACAGGATTGGTAATAGCCACAGCATGAGTTGGATAAGTGAGATAGATTTTGAAGATGGTGTAGTTGACAGACGCGGCGGTATTATTGATAGAGATGATACCGACGTAATCCGTCATTGCTTTGAGAATGCTGAGGATATATCGTCCATTATACGTACTCTAACTATTATGGCTAGAGATGGTTGGGAATTCGTAGGATCTAGTAGTAATCAACCAGCAGGTAAAATGCTAGATTATGTTAAACAGTTTGAAGACATTAAACCAGAAGCACCATTATTTAAGTATCAACTAAGAGCATTAACACGAAGCTGCGGTTTAAGAGCAGCCGTAGAAAGAATTAAAGCTAAATAAATATATGGCCCTATAGTATAACGGCAGTACTGCGATCTCCAAAATCGTGAGTTGAGGTTCAAATCCTTGTGGGGTCGCCAAATTAAAGAGAAAAAGATTTTAAAAAAACTAGTTGCCTAAGGTAGAACTTAGCTATATACTGTATCACTTATTAAATATTAACACAAATAGACGGAAAGGTAAAATGATTTCAACAATATTACATACAGGCAAATCGGTACTCGTGCAAATGCGCGCGACGTATACGTGCGAACAGCCGAGTGGTGATAGAGGATTTAATATTACCGAGGGTCTAGGAGTTAAAATGTAGATAGTTACAACTACAATTAAGAATTCCAAAGACCCGAGACTCAAAACCTCGGGTTTTTTATTGAACAAAAAAGTGGATGTCGGAACGAGACTGCAAACCACTCTAAAAAAAGAATGGGCGGCTAAGTTAATGAAACTCTTTGCGGGGGATTGGTAAGAAGCTTAGATTATCTTTAAGAGCATTGTGCGGGTTAGCAAATGGCTTGCAGAGCGGATGAACTTCTGCTTGTGACGGTTCGATACCGAGGACCTGTATTCAATTGTATTCTAGGCAAGGCAGTGTTTTTAAAGATAATTAAAGTAAACATAATATGGGGTCGTAGCACAACGGGACTGCAGCTCCCTTGCAAGGAGAAGATTGAGGATTCGACTTCCTCCGATTCCACCAAATTATGGGGGTTAGCTTAAGTAGAAGAGCGCCGAGCATGGAGCTCGGAGATGTGTTGTGCAATCCAGACACCCCCACCAAATTATGCGCGAGTAGTACAAGTAGTAGTACACCGGCCGTTATAGCCGGAAATGTAAGGGGCAGTTTCCTGCCTCGCGCTCCATTTTAATTGCGAGGTAACTCAGTGTAGAGTACCGGGCGTAAAAGCTCATGTGTCGCAGGTTCAACTCCTGCCCTCGCAGCCAAATTATGCGGATAAGGTAGAACAGGTTGACACGATGGCTTGCCAAGTCGTAGAATCCGATTCGATTTCGGATATCCGCTCCAAATTTCAGTTACGCGTTCTGTGACCTAAAAACGCAAATACAATTCCAGAGAAACAACCTCGGTGGTAGTACCTGACTGTTAATCAGAATGTGGTGGGTTCGATCCCCACCTCTGGAGCCAATTCAATGGTAACGTAGTACAATGGCTAGTGCGCCTCCTTGTCAGGGAGTATTATGAGGGTTCGAATCCCTTCGTTATCGCCAAACAATATGGAAGATTCGCATAGTGGTATTGCAATTCCCTGCTAAGGAATCACTGAGAAATCGGTTCATAGGTTCGAATCCTATATCTTCCGCCAATTAAGCCTGGGTAGTTCCAACTGGATAGAACGCTGCTTTTGTAATGCAGATGTTGGGGGTTCGAATCCCTCTCTAGGCACCAAACATTGTGTTAACGTGACACAACTAGCATAGCGCCTGATCTCCGCCGGATGGGCGGGTAGGTCCTGGGACCGAAAGGATACTAACAGAAATGCTATGCGAAACTAATCAGGGGTGCGAGTTAGACTTCTCCAAAAAGTCAACAAATTTATGGAAGGTAATGCAGGTGGAACGGTCCGCCGACGAGCCTTGAAAACTCGGTCCTGTAGAAATATGGGTTCGGTTCGATTCCGATGCCTTCCTCCAAATAACGGAGTATAGCTCAGCTTGATAGAGCACTCGCTTTGGGAGCGAGGGGTCGTAGGTTTGAGTCCTACTATTCCGACCAAATTATCTTGGCGTATTCGTTTTGTGGAAAACGTGGTGTCTTGGACACGCCCAATGGGGGTTCGACTCCCCCCGCCTTGACCAAATTATGCGTGTATAGTCTAGTGGTTTTCAGGCACCCGTCTGATAAGCGGGAGTACGATGGGTTCGATTCCCTCTATGCGCACCAAAAATTATGGAGAGTTGAACTGGAATTGGAAGCAGGGCGGGCTGTAAACTCGTTGCGAAAGCTCAGGGGGTTCGAATCCCTCACTCTTCACCAAATCAAATATGGATTGCTAACTCAAATAAATGGCAGAGTAACCGGCTTTTAACCGGTAAGTTCCGGGTTCGAACCCCGGGTGGTCCACCAAAATTAACTTCAATGCCTGGATGGTGGAAGTGGGTATACGCACTGGGTTTAGAACTCAGCGTCGAAAGACATACGGGTTCGAGGCCCGTTCCAGGTACCAAACATAACTGTCGTTAGCACAGAGAAAGTCGCTAACTAATGCTGTAGATTAACATACAGGACAGAGGTTAAAGTCCTCAGAATCTCATCAATGGCGGTTATATTTCAATTGGTAGAAACCCCGACTGTGAATCGGAAAACGTGGGATCGTAGCCCACTAGTCGCCCCAAATTACATCCCTATAGGTTAATGGCAGACCTCCTGGTTCTCAGCCAGAATACGCGGGTTCGATTCCCGCTGGGGGTACCAATTTAATAATGCTCTAGTAGGGTAATTGAAGTAATCCCCTCGGTTTTCACCCGAGATGATACGGGTTTGAATCCCGTCTAGAGTACCAAATATAATGCCTGGGTGGTGGAAGTGGGTATACGCAGCGGGTTTAAAACTCGCCGTCGAAAGACATACGGGTTCAAGGCCCGTTCCAGGTACCAAACATAATGCCTAGATGGTGGAAGCGGGTATACGCACTGGGTTCAAAACTCAGCGACGAAAGTCATACGGGTTCGAGGCCCGTTCTAGGTACCAAGATAATTGCCCTGTAGTGTAACCGGTAGCACATGAGACTTTGAATCTTAGAGTTCAGGTTCGAAACCTGAGGGGGCATCCAAATTGATGCTGTGATACTAAATGAATAAGGGCTTGGCTCTGAACCAGGTATATAGGGTTTGATTCCCTACACAGCTTCCAACTTTTTTGCGGGGTAGACTGGAGTCCGGTTCCAGCATGGTCTCATAAGCCAATGACGTAGGTTCGAATCCTACCCACCGCAACCAATTAGTTGCCATTAACCTTACATGTTCATATACTCTTTTAATGAGGTGAAGATGCCACGGTTATGAAGCTTTGCAAGGTTAAATTAATCAAGGTTAGGCTCCTGATTTAGAATCAGTTAGCGACGGCTAATGCGGTTTCGACTCCGCCACCTCATACAAATTTATTAAGAGATTAAGGTAATGAGTGTTTTCGGAAAACATAGAGTAAGGAATACCTTCTACCATATCATTGCTGTACTGTACTTAGCAACAATGGCAGTATGGATGAATGGATGGATAGAATCAGCTAACGCTACAGCGATAGGATTTCTATTATTCGTAATAGATTATCTAGCTGAAATGTATGACCCGAATCCTAAGGACCCAGGTTCTTGGTTTAAGAGACACTTTCATAGATTTTTAGATAACGGTGATGAAGATGATTGACAAAGGAGTGATGCTAGGTAAGATGATTGTCATAGCAACCGCTGCTCACAAGGACCAGTATGACAAAGGCGGAGTGCCTTACATTTTACACCCGCTAAAAGTGATGCACTATCTGAAGACAGATGATGTTGAACTTATGTGCATAGCAGTAGGACACGATGTATATGAAGATTCAGATATTACTTCTGCTGATCTAAGAGATGAAGGAATAAGCGAAAGAGTAATTCAGGGCATATATGCAATGTCTAAAAGACCAGGACAGACTTATAAAGAATATAAAAGATCAGTCTTTGGAAACGTTGATGCAATGAAGGTTAAGTTGTGCGATTTAAGACACAACTCTGACATAAGAAGATTGAAAGGTGTTGGGCCTAAGGACACAGCAAGGCTTGACAAGTATAGTAAATTCTATACTGAGATAAAAGAAAAATTAGCGTCTTAAGCAATTATGGTTAATGCACTGGCTTGAAACACCAGATAACAGGGATCGTAACCCTGAGGGCGCACCAAAATTATTCTATGGCAATGATAGCGCCCAGACGACTGCATCTGATTATAATGGCAGTAGCATAAATACGCGACAGGCAATGACAATAAGTCCTGCATTTAATTTTGGAGATAATATGAATTATATGGAGGTACACCATGTTTAGTTAACTCAATAGGAG
>TARA_R110000772_G_scaffold110976_1_pt1 | contig 11229 bp, 13 predicted proteins | sample TARA_R110000772 | Tara Oceans TARA_R110000772 (sample SAMEA4397948) | marine metagenome | biome: Polar Biome; feature: [SRF] surface water layer (ENVO:00010504); material: water (ENVO:00002006), including particulate matter (ENVO:01000060) such as... | depth 5 m | reverse complement strand
GAGCAGCCGTCTATGCTTACAAGATTGCCAGTTTGAGCAGCACCATTGACTAGCGGCGACCCGCCAGCAGAGCCGCGCGGTGTTGCGCTGGATGGATCGTTCAAAAGGAATGAGCCAAACTGCCCCCGCAAGGCAATCAGCCACGAAATCCAGACTTCAGCATCTTCACGCTTCATCGGCGGAAGGCTTATGTCGGCTTGCCACGTTTGGCCCGAATAAGCATGAACTTGACCAGAGAATGTAAATGGAGACTGACTGTAGGCCACCGCATTAATTGCACGAAATTCAATTGATCTTATGCGGGCGGATGCAGGTAAACTGAGTGGATAGATGATAGCCATTACGAGAACGCCTTTCCATATGCGCCGCCACGGCGTTTAGCGTCAACAACCGCAGCTTTCGCTGCATTTGCGATCTGCGGCATTAGCGATCTGATCTCAGCTCTTACAGTTTGCTGGACGCCTGTTGATACGTTGATATTTTGTACGACAGTAACCCCGCCGGAGCTTTGGCCCTGAGTATGATCTATAACGCTCTCTCTTGGGTGCATCATGGCCATAAAGCCACCTTTGCCGTCCAAGCCGCCTGCGCGTGGCCCGTTGCCCGTGTATCCGCCACCAGCAAATCTTTTTGTTTGTGGTGGTCTAGGGCTGCTGGTAACTCCGCCGCCCATCATGCCGCCAATGGCGTCCGATATGAAACCTGTTATCTTCTTGATTACGAAGATGCGATAAAGCTCTTTGATGATCTCAGAAGCCATTGACCGGAAAGCATCTGTGACGGACTTGGTGCCATCAATCATTGACATGAAGCCGTTCTCAAACGAGCTGGAAACCGAGTCCTGAATGGTCTTCAATTGCTTCATGGCTGGTGAAAGCTCAGAGTTGGCTGTAATGGAAATTGTCTTGAGCGCCTTCGGGCCTGCCTCATTGAGCTTGTTAAAGGCTGCTTCTGACTCCGCAAGTTGCTTCCTAAATTCGTCCATGTAAGTAAACTGACGTGGATCTCCGCCACGCCCGCCTTGGTACATGCTCTTTGCGTACACCGCTCCCTTGACAACGAGCTGGTTCATCACGGTATCTTCGTCTTGAAGTAGCTTCGTGCGGCGTTCCTGATCCGTTACCATAGTGCGAAATAGCGCACCCATCTCAGCCGTTGAGACATTCATCATACGCAATGCGCTGTCTTGGTAGAACAGCTCTTTGCTGGAAGAGACTAATGCGGCAAGTTTATCTTCTTCGGCTTCAACGGCATCTTTTGCCTCACTTGTAACCGCCCCCATAAGCCCGAGCTGTTCCTCGAACTTCATTAGACTCAGTTCTACTTCTGTTGTGTATGCGCCTGCATTTTTAAGCCGTTTAATGGCAATGGCCAAACTCTCCGCTGCTTCAGCACGGGTTTTGCCCCCAATCTGGCTCAATATAGAGGAAATATTAGTTTGCCGCAGCATAACTTCGTTCAGACCTTCGTTGACCTTCAGGATGCGGACATGATCTTTGGTGTTTGCCTTGCCTTGAGATTCCATTTGCCTTTGGATTCTCAAGCCCTCGGTCAACTTATCAAATGCTGCAAAGTAATCTTCTGATGGGGCAAGGTCTTCAATAATTTCGCCCATAGCAAGCGCACGCTTTTCTTCTGCAAACTCACGCACTGCTTCAATCAAGACTTTGTACTTTTCATAAGCCGCGCCAGCGGCCCCAGACATATCCTTACCCAAGCCGTCAAAATTGACAGAATCAAGGGTATCAAACGCTGAATTTAATCGTTCGACGGCGGTGGCGGTATCAACAACAACCTTCTTCGTCTTTTCCAAGACAACAGCAAACGCCGCAAAGATCGCAACCCCCGCACCGACGATAGCACCCCATGGGCCAAAGATTTGCAGCAATTGTGGAGCCTGCTGACCGAATGCCTGCATCTTGGATGTGCCGTTGGCAACCTGAACCGCAAAGTCACCGATCTGATAGCCAGCTTGCTGCATGCCGCCCATGGCAAATTTGCGCATGTTTACTCCGCCAGCAGTTACGCCTTTATTGAAGCTGCCCATTTTAGCTTGGGCATTCTGCACTTGCTGTCCGACACGCTGAGTGGAACTGGCAACTTGGTTTAAGCCCTTAACAGCACTTCCGGTTTGAGCGGATATGATAATATTGACTGTATCACTCATTTTTATCCCGCTCCTCAATCAGTGCAAAATATGCGACCCACTCATTATACTCCGAAAGGCTGATTTCCTCAATCTCTGAGATCATCTTGCCTAGTCTGAGCGCCAATCCGAGAAGATTGAACCTGAATGGATCGCCCTTTAGTTTTTTATGTGGTCATCTACGCTCTCAGAGTCAAAGATAGAACCGAACACTTTTGCAATCACCCCAACAGGCTCTCCGAGGAGAACCGCCTTGTCTTCAAGTGTGAATGCTTTTTCGCCAGCCTCATCCTCACATTTCACAATGATCATCTCGACCATTGCGCTCATGCTGGGTTCAGCCAGAAAGTTAGAATACTTGCGTTGTACCTTCTCAATATCTCTTGCGGAGATTTGCGTGAAGTAAAGGCGAAGCGGTTTATCCGCCTCGCCCCACTCTTCAACGTCAGAGAAACCACGCTGCTGTTCCGCACGCTTCGCCGCGATACGTTTTGCTAGGGTCATATTTTACACCGTTGATGTTGTTAATGCACCGTTACCTTGCACAGAAATGCTCATCTCTACAAGCCCATCAAACGATGAACTTACAGAACGACCAGTTACGATAGCCGAACCAGACAAATAACTATCTCCGGTGGTATCGCCTTCAGGGTAAAGGTTCAGAGTAACTTCTGCACCGATTGTAAGACCACCCTGACCAGTAGTGTCAGTTTCGTCCCAGAATACATCGATTGAGCCAGAAAAACTGGTCAAAGATGGTTTGTACGTCCGAGCGCCATCGCCCATGGATGTATCTTCAATAGTATCCGCAGTTTCTTCGATTGAGAAGGAACGGATTTCTGCAATTGCGTCAGAACCGACCTTTACGGTGCCTTCGCTACCAGCGTGCGTAGCCATGGTGTATCTCCTATCTGGCCGTTTCCACATCATCAATGTCGGTAGAATACACAACACTGAAGTTTAATCTGGCGACACCGACAGGCTGTTCGGCCTCCCCAGAGAAATCTATTTCAGTACCCGAAAGCACTGTTGTCTTTGCAAGGCCATTCAGCGAAAAGTCCGCTGCGATGGCCTCTTCAACCTGAACGCAGATCGCGTCCAAATCGTTGTCCAAGTTTGCCGTTGCTCTCGCATAGACATCAACATTGACAGTCAAAGTACGCATAAGCGTTTTTCTGCCAAGTGTCATCAGCCCCGATTGCTCGGCGCCCGCATAAACCGTTATAGCAGGTAATTTTGCCTCTGTCAGGGGGTACACACGGCTATTATACACGCGAGAAGAAACCAATGCGACACCGCTGGTTAGCAGCGTTGCCATTTGGGTTCTGATTTGCTGGCGGACGTGAGCCATTATGATTTTTCCAATTGCACTACGGTTACACCAGTTCCGTCATGTATCCATGCGCGGACAACGTATGTCACTCCTGATATTACCATAACCTCGCCCTCGCCGATAGACGGAACGTCAGAGGTTCTGCAAGTCAATCTAGGTTGTTCTTGGTGGACAGTGATAAAACCGCCGTTATCGACAGGGATCGTTTCATTGTCAAAGATGGCATTGATGGCTCCGCCGTCATATGTGACAGCAGTGGCGAAATCATCAACATCCATGATTGCAGCAAGATCACTTGTCAGTGGCAGAGCCATCTTTATCTTCCTTTGGTTCTACATAGATTTCGGCATAACCGCGCGAGATCAGCTTACTTGCCAATTTAGCGTCAACATCGTGAGTGCTGCCGCTCTTGTGGCTCTTGCCGTCCCATGTGGCTTTCTTCACCAGGGAGATCATCATTTCTTTGACTTCCGTGTGAATGTTTTAGTGGCTTTACTCTTCGGCAAAGCTACGGAACGATCCTCAACTTCCTTGGCTGGCTGCGGAGCATCAACGTACTCAACGCGACCCATAGCTGTAAGAGAGCGGGCATTCTCATCAGATAAATTCAAAATATCGCCAGCGTTGCAACGTGAGTTGTCAATGACGCAGGACTTCAACACAAGATATGGCATATAAAACTCCTAGAGCGGAAAAGCTCACCCCGACAGGGGACAAGCTCACCATGGGTTGGTGGGGACCGAAGCCCCCACCAGTTATATTATGCGCCGTCGTTGTTAAAGGCAAACGATACAGCGTGGCGAACTGCCACGTCACAAGTTTGCAGTGCAACGATGCGAACAGTGCCGCTTGTGCTGCTGGTGTATGGATCAACAACAATGTCCAAACCGCCGTACATGCCGATAAGCAAATCAGCAAAGTTGCCGAAGTACAGATCGCCTGCTGTAACTTGGTTTGAAACGATGGTTTTGTAACCATTCATTTGACCATCTGGCCCAACTACAAACTGGCCTGAACCAGCGTCTTTTAGAGCTGTTTTCAGAGCGCCATACATGCCCGCTGGGGCAATATATGCCAAGTTGCCAGACAAAGCATTGTCTTCTGCAACAGCAGTTTCCATCGCAATGACTTCTGCGAAGGTTGGGTTAACACCAGCAAAGTTAGTTGGAGCATTGATGCCAGATGTATTTTTCACACCTGTTGGCTGACCAGAACTTCCTGTACCTGCCAACGCACCCAAGTCAATTGCGAGAGCAATTGCAGTGGACAAGTCGTTACGCACAAGGGCTTCAATATCCAAACTGGACTGCATCATCATCAGACGTGTGATGTCTGTGAACGCGCCAAGTGTCTTCGGTGCCATTGTTACTTGGCCCAAAGTTGGTTCGCTCTCAGTAGAAGCGCCGCCCTCAGTCGAAATCCATGCAGCAGAAGATGCAGCAGTTTTCTTGGGGATTTTCACGTTGCCGGACAAACCGGACAACATTGTGGCGCCAGCCTGCATAACCGAAGATTGGTTGCGCAGAACGTCGATGAAGGAACCACCACGGAAGTCGTCTGCGATTACAGCAGCGTCATCAGTAGTGTTAATGTCACGAACAGCCCATGAACGAAGAACTTCGTTCGGGATCATGATGCCTTGAGCTTCGCGGCCATATGCTTCGGAAGCTGCGGCAGATGCCTCAAGTTCGAAAGCGGCAGCGTGCTGGGCAGCACGGTCAGTTGGGTTGGCGTGAGCGCGGATCGCTTTCAGCAGTGAGAACCGACGAACTTCTTTCGGTGCAATACCGATTTCAGTGTTGTCCAGCGGCTTGTTGCCGATTACGTTCAAAAGCTCGCCACGGAACTCAGCCAATGAGCGGCCTTCCGAAACAGCTTTTTCTGCCATATCACGCTGCTGGTGTTTACCACCAAGAGCATAAATTTCGGCGTGGTCTTTTGCGGCGGCGCGAACAGCTTCGGCCTTCACCGCTTCAATGTCAATATCAGACATAGTAGCCTCCTTTAAGGGGGTTGCAGGGTTACGGTGTTGAAGGTCGTCATCTGCGCTCCGACCAACGCCGACTGTCCTGTCAGCGGGGATAGATACAACAGAAACTTCCATAGGAAGCCAATCAACGGCTCGGTAGCTATCCTTGCCATCTTGCTTCAGTTTGTTGACTTGGTAGCCAACAGAGATATTGCTTCTGATACCATCAGCAACATCGTCAAACACATCTTTGGCAAGTCCGTTCTTTCCAAAACGCACCGTCGCACGCAATCTACGTGCCGAGCCATCCAATGTGACTGATTCCACAACGCCAATTTGCTGGCGAGGATCGTGATCCAACAGCAAAGGGGCGCGACCACTATTAAGGAACGTCAAATCAACGCTCTCTTCTGAGTGATCTAAAACTTCATTGCCATATCCACGCTCAACTGGCTCCTCAGAGGAAACAGCTATCTGAACCCGGCGAGCATCAACGTCGATGACCTCCTTCTCAGCGGATACAGCTCGAGAAATGAGCTTTTCAGGTGCAAGGCGAGTTTCCTCGGCACCTTCAGTCGCCTCTTCAGCAACAACCTCAACTTCTTCTTCGCGGACTTCATTGTCAGTCACTTCCGCAACCTCCAAGTTTTCTTGCACTATATCAGAAATGTCGCCATCAGCGTTAGGCATTTCTGGTTCATTGATTTGGGTCATTTATGTCCCCTCCAATATCCGCCGGAACAGGCTGTTTGTCACCAAAAGGCTCGTAAGCCATCGTAAGGCCGAAAGCGTCAGCCATTTCTTTATCCCGTTGAATTTGGGCAAAGGTCTCTTCAGCATCACGGCCATAATTCGCCGCAATATCTGTGTGGCTCAGAATGCCGTTTTGCAATCCAACAACAGCAGCATTGATTTCCTTGAGAGGATCAACCCACTGGAAGCCACGCGCACGCCAAGATATGCCTGCGCTGAACTTGGCCACTTTATTCGTGCCAGAGATCGGAATGACGCCAAAACCCATGACATGCTCAAGCCACTCACGGAAGAATGGATCAATGAAATGGTCAATCATAAAGCGATGCAGTGTACGATAGAAATCACGTTCCTCAAGTGCGCCCTGACGAATGGACGAATAAGAAGTACCCTCTAGATCATTGGCCAGTGAGGTATAGCTAATACCTAAACCGCCTGCGATGCCTCGCAAGACAGCCTTCTCAAAGTCAGCAAACGCTGAATTTGGGTGCGTAGGGTCAAACGCAGTGAAATCAACGCCAGCGGGGAGCTGGTGGAACGTACCTGCCTCTGCGTCATAGATCGGCGTCACGTCATCTTCATAACCGTCAGCAGTAAAGCCGTCACCAGCCGGAGAGGTAAAAAACCCCATCTTGGCAGCGCCAACGCGGGCAGCAACCAATTCAGCCTCACGATAGCCATGAAGCATCTTTAATGATGCCATTGCTGACACCGACCAAGGGACACCTCGCGTCTGATCGGCACGATCTGGACGGTAAATGTGCATCATCCTGTCGGCTGGAATGCGAGTGCGCTTTTTGCCATTGGCGAGTGTCGTATAGTCATAATCGCCGGGGTGAGCTGTCAAGACGTGATAAGCAACAGGACGCCGAGTTGATTCATCAATCTCAATGCCCATTCGGATCGGGTTGCCACCACGAACGCGCTCGTTGTGATCTTCGTCAATCATATCAGGTTCAATGAGCTGCAAAGCATACCCCTGACGCAAATAATTCGCGCGAACCTTTAGCATGAAGACTTCGCCGTCACGGGCAACGCCAGTAATGATCTGATTGAGTAAATCAACCATAGACATCTGACCATCAACGGTAGGACCACCGTAACGGCAGAACTCAGACCAAGCGCCCTCAACAATGTTGTTGCCGCCCATGTCCATGCCGCCGTCTGGGTTCCGAGCCTTCATCTGAAGACGAATGCCAGCCTCACCGACCACATTGGTGCGCAAGAGCTGCAAATATCTACGCATGTACTCGTTATTGCGCTCAAGATCGCGGGAACGGTTCCGCAAATCACGCAATACTGGATATATCTCACTATCCGCGCTGCGATTGCTTGCATTGAAGTCAGCGAAAAGCCGCCCTTTGCTGGCGGCTGCATAGTTTCTGCGATTTTGCGGCTTCTTAGACCGACTGAAAATGTCTAAAATGCCCATTAGCTAAATCTAACCTTTACAGTTGTTCCGCTTGCTTTGCCGCTCTGTATCATGATTTTTCGGCGATAAGCGAGGACTTCCTGACGATACCTGTCGCGAGCAACCATAAGTTCGTCAAAAGTCATCTTCGTTAGAGAACGACCAGCAATGCTGTAATTGGAAACATCGCTGTCAGCCTTGCCTTCAAGTATAGTTTCAATCTTGTCTAGCATGACCTCAGAGTGCGTCCGAGGATCAGTTCCGTTTACATCTAGATCGACAACGGCTTTGAACTCACCGCGCTGAACGACAATGCGATTTCCACTTGACGTTTCGGTGACTTCAAGCTGCCAATGATAAAACCCGGCATCAAAAGCGGATGAAGTGGCGCTATCAACAGTAAACAAATACTCAGTTGCGCTGCCAACTCCAGCAATCTTGATCTCGCTGCTTCCACCTTGAGAAACCCTTGCCACATATTCAGCAGAATATGATGCTGACGGATAATCTGAGACTAGATCGCTGCGCTTCCATTGAATGAAATCGCCGACCACTACTTCTAGTGGTTGGCCTTCAGGAGCATTAGTAGAGTCAAAAAGATTTGCCATTATTTGTACCCATGCACAAAGGAACTACGTTTAGGCATTCTTGGACCCCTAGACGGACGTGAAGTTTCGTCGGATAATAACCTATTTTGTGCCTGCTTGTAAACTGCCTCAATATTTAGGTTCAACACGGCCAATGCGGCGGTAGCGTAAACTCTACAATCCAAGGCTTCGTTCCTTTGCCTGATCTTAACCCACTCGCGTTTTGGGCGACCCTTAAAATACTTAGTGATCTTCTTTTCAGCGGTAAGCATACGGAAATATTCCGCATTGCGATCCTCTGGAAAGTGGCAATAGCCGTCACCTTCGTCCGTCATCTTTAGCCGAGCATACACTAATTCCTTGGCAGTGTCAGTACCTACAGGGAAAAGGTTGATCTTTCCTATATTATTTTTGCTTGGGCGGCCAATGATCGGCTTGCCCTCGCCGCCAATTCCCTTGATCGCGAATACCCTGCGGCCAGCCCTCTGGCGGGCATAGTTATAAACCTGCTGCGTGTAGTGACCGCCGGAGTCAATGCAGGAAGACCTTATGACCATCTCACCATGTAACGGATGCGTGAACGTCTTTTGCAATAGGCTGTCCAAACGTATCCATAATTCAGACGTTGATGGATCGCCGTAAAGCGTATCATACGACAAAGACCAACTTTCCTCACCTCTGCCCCAGCCAACGACCTCAATCTCTAAGCGATCATCCTGAACATCAATGCCAGCAGTCATCATCAAGACCTCCTCCGGCAAATCCTCGCCCCAATCCTCCCGGCGATCCATCAGATCAAACTCATCGATCCTGTCGCCTTGCTCTTCCCACGTTTCACCCAAGAACGTATTGACCCACGTCTTCAGTCGCATTGGGTCTCGCTTCGCCTTCAAGAACTCATCAACAGCGTCAAAAATAGTAACCCAAGGGGAATACAGTGCCGAAATATGAAAACCAGCAACCCCCCTAAATTCACCAGCCGCACGCCACTCCCCCTGAGACACAGATTTGTTCCTCTGTGCGTCAGACCAAGCAGCGCCACACTCCTCACAATAGTATGCTGCTGTTTCTGGCCTCTTGTCTTCCCATTTTACATTTGACCACTTCAATATTTGCATTTCATCACAATGAGGGCATGGGATATAAAATTTACGTTTATCAGTTTCCTCATATGCCGCCTCAATACGGGAAGCACCCCTTTCAGTCGGAGTGCTTACAAGGACAATCTTCCGGTTCCAGAAAGTCATAGCTCGCTTGGATGCAAGCGCGATAGGGTCTCCCTCCTCGCCAGCAGACAGAGGATACCTATCAACCTCATCGCACAGCACGATCCTGATCGGTCGAGATGCCAGTCCGGCAGGGCTATTCGCACCAACCATAGACAAGGCGCCAGCAGGAAAAGTCTTATGCAGGGTTGTATTGCCACTGTCTCTTGCTCTAGGGTCTTTTACCTTGCCCTTTAAGCTGGGAGTTGTCGCCAAAAGCCCAGATGATATTCGATCCTTGGAAAACGACTGGGCCATCTCAACCGTTGGTTGCATTAAGAGGATTGGAGCCGGATCATGTTCAATGTGATAGCCAACAATATTGATTATAGCCTCCGACTTCCCCAACTGCGCCCCAGCCATCACAACAACCTGTTTAATTGCGGGATCACAACAAGCGTCCATTATCCCACGTTGATATTCTGCGCGAGATGTTCGCCACCTTCCAGACTCAGAGCTACTTTGAGAGCTTAGACGTCTTTTTAGGTCGGCCCACTCGCTTACTGTTAACTTTGGGGGTGGCTTCAGTATATCCATCGCCCCCTTCAGGTTGTGAGACAGAGATTGACGCGCCTGTGGGGTCTGAAAGTGGGTCATAAGTTGCAAGTTCATCAAGGCATTCCTTTATTTCATCTTCTAGGCGCAATTGTATCAACGATGCATCATCCTCAGAGGCGAGTGAAGGACCAACCTTTGTAGGGATAGCAAGAAGTTTTGCCTTCATTGCCGCCAAGACATCCCTCCATGCCTTCACCACATCCTCCACAATAGCCAAATCATTGCGTATTTTTGCTAGCTCAAGCTCTGCGATCTCAGCTTCGGCAGCAATCTTGCGGGTTCGAGCCTCATCATAAGTAATATATGGGCTTTCGTCATTCATGTTGCAGACCTCTTTTTTTTTACCATGGAGAACTCTGATAGAGTCCTCTGGCCTTTGGCCGAATTACAACCCAAGCACATAATTGTTATGTTCGATAGAGTGTGAAGACCGCCGCGCGACAATGGCACATCATGGTCAATGGTCTTATTGCGAGGACCGACAGGGTAATCCTGAACTAACTTAACCCCACAATGCTGGCAATTTGATGTATTGCGGAGCATATCGCTTAAAGACTTTACGTCAATGCTGCCATCATCGGTTTGCTGTATCGCCCGCATTCTCTCAGGGTTATCAGAATACACTTTCACCCTCGCCGCTTCACAGCATTTACAATAGGGACGCCTCTCATCCCTGCTTTTGGGACTGAAGCCAAATTCATTAAAATTAAGGCGCAAGTCGCAAATAAAGCATGTCTTTTTTTGCTCCTTTATGTCATGCTCAATTTGGTCCGATGTTCGTCGAGTGCTACAACAATAAGGCAGGTACGCCTTCTGTCGGTCATTATAAAACTCTTTTCGCTGCTTAACCGATCCGCAAGAAGTGCAAGTTTGCAATTCGGTTAACCATTTTTCCTTACGCAGTCGAGACTCTTGACTCCTTTGAATTTGGCTCGGTGGCTTGTACCCAGACCCGCTACCATATTTAGACCGATGACATTCCTTGCAAATTGATTTGTATTTCCCATTGCTAATGTGAAAGTCATTGCAAGTCCTCCATGTACTGCAAAAGTTACAGCGAACCTCAAAACTAGCGCCGACGCCGCGAAGCCTCTGTGTGTACTTGTTAATCATGTTTAATCCAGAAGCCATGACTAGCAAGGTATCTGGTCTGGATGTCTAGGTCAACGTAAATTCTGAATGGGAAAAACAAACATGCCTCGCGCGT
>TARA_R110000772_G_scaffold8157_4_pt1 | contig 11273 bp, 6 predicted proteins | sample TARA_R110000772 | Tara Oceans TARA_R110000772 (sample SAMEA4397948) | marine metagenome | biome: Polar Biome; feature: [SRF] surface water layer (ENVO:00010504); material: water (ENVO:00002006), including particulate matter (ENVO:01000060) such as... | depth 5 m | reverse complement strand
GGTCCTCCTGGTCCTCCTGGTCCTCCTGGTCCTCCTGGTCCTCCTGGAGTTCCTGGTGGTGGTGATTCTGGTGGACCTCCTGGTCCTCCTGGTGGTTGTAATAATTGACTTGCAAAACCTTCAATTTGTGTTTGGTTTGCTTGAATCATTTCTCTTAGTTCATCTTGTGTAGCTAACACCCCTTGATCATCATAAGGAGCATAGTCAGCATACTGTTGTTGCAATGCAGTAATTTGTTCATTTATACTACTTGGATCAAACATATAATCTTCTGGATTAAAATCAGGATAAGGAGGAAAATTTGCAAATTGTTCTTGTAATGCCTGAAGTTTTGCTTGTAATGCTGCTATTATTTCTGGGTCAAAATCACCTATTTGTTGTTGTAACTTTTCAAAACCCTCTCTTAATTCAGTATCATCATACGGATTATACTCATCTTGTTGTTGTTGTAATTTAGCTATTAACTCTTGAATTTCTGTATCATCATACTGAGTATAGTTATCTTGTTGTTGTTGTAATTTAGCTATTAACTCTTGAATTTCAGTATCATCGTAACCTTCTATTTGACTAATAGCTTGTTGGTTGCTTTCTATAAGTCCTCTTAAATCAGTGTCGTCGTAATTTTCAAAATCACCTATAAGTTTTCTTAATTCAGCATCATCATACTGAGATAAATTATCTATAAGGTCTCTAAGTTCTGAATCATCGTACTGAGATAAACCATCAACAATATCTTTTAATCCTGAAATTTCTCCTCGTATAGCTGTGTCATCGTAAGGAGTAAAATCACCTATTTGTTGTTGGTTTTTGCTAATTAACTCTCGTATAGCTGTATCATCGTAACCTTGTTCTTGTAGTGCGGCTATCTGCCTTTTTATTTCTGAATCATCGTAAGGAGTAAAATCACCTATTTGTTGTTGATTTTGGCTAATTAAATCTCTTAATTCATTATCATCGTAAGGAGTAAAATCAGTTATTTGTTGTTGATTTTGGCTAATTAAATCTCTTATAGCTGTATCATCGTAACCTTCTATTTGACTAATAGCTTGTTTATTACCCTCTATGAGTCCTCTTAAATCAGCATCATCGTAATTTTCAAAATTACCTATGAGACCCCTAAGTTCTGAATCATCATAATTAGATAGTCCGTCTAAACGACTTCTTATTTCTGAATCATCATAGTTAGATAAGCCATCAACGATGTCTTTTAATCCCCCAAACTGATTTCCAAGTTCTCCAAACTGATTTTGAAGCCCTGAAAACTCTTCTCTTAACTCAGTATCATCGTAACGTGGACCATTAAAATTCTTAGGTGGAGGACCGATTGGAAACTTAATGGGTCTCTGTGCGTACGAAGGATTAAGAGATTGACCTTGTGGATTAAACTCAGGTAAAGAAGCAATACCTTTTTCTGCTTCTGCGGCTTGTATGTTTTTAAACTCCGCAACATCTGCTTCGTATTGATCAGTAGCGTTAGTAGAAGCAGCATTAGCACTTCTTCTCAGCTCCATCGCTTGTGACGCCGCAGGGTCCATAGTTCTTCTTTGTGGGTTAAGTGCCGCTGTAAATGGATTTGTTGCCATTAGTATTCTCCTATTCCCCTAGCTATATTCATAGGGTTGTCTAGTATATTTCTTTTAAAACCTAATTCTTCAGGAGTTTTATCCTGTTTATCTATTTCATCATAATATTTCATTTCATTACCTAAATCGTCACCATATACAAAACCATAACTGCTTAAAAATCGTATAAAGTTTTGTGTTGATTGTGTTCCTTTAGCAAACCCTGCAACTTCGTTAAACAACACTGGATCTAATAACATACGTCCAATAAATTTACGTGATCTATTGGCTTGGCTATTGGAAAGGGCGGTTATTCTTCTACCTGTTTGTGTTAAAGGAGCAATTAATAATCTTTGTAACATTCGAATTCCTTCAATATTAGCACCTGCTCCATACTCACCTCTAGTTAAATCTCTTACAACACCCTCGCTCGGTACTGCTCCCATTTCCCTTTGAACCATTTCGTTTATAACTTTTAAATTAGCTACATAATCTTTCCCTTCTTTACCTAATAAAGGAATTATAAAGTTATCAAAAGTTAATTCTTTCCCTACAACATCTTGGGGACCAAAACCTTTATAAATTAAATCATTTAATTTTTGCGGACTTAGAACAAAACCACCGCCTTGTCTAGGCTCTATCATTTCTTGAACTAAATACCGTTTAGTTACCTGCGACATTTGTTCTTGTAATATAGGATCTTGTTTTACAAGACCTGTAATATATTTAATATCGTCTAACAATATTCCTGATTGTTTCTGAGTTTTACCTGTAGCTAAAATAGATTCTACAATATTAGCTACCCTTCTGTCAGGGTCTGCAGAAGATAAACCAACACGAGCTTCTATTTGTAAAATACGTTGTTCAGTTTTTTCTAACCCTTTTATAATTTTGTTAAACGATCTAAAATTATTAAACCTAGAAACAAAATCTTTTTCTCCAAAAACTGCTTTTAATGTTCCCTCTTGATCTTTTACAAATTTTCTAAAATCTTTAGCCATTTGGAAAGGAGTTCTATTTGGGTTAGCTAAAATTTCTCTTTGTATATATTCAGATAAACCGTTTTGTATTTGAATTACTTCGTCAGAGCCGTCACGTTTTAATAAAGTCATCAAATCATTTACTACAGTGTTTTGTTTACTACCTTTTGCAGTAGTATTAAATAAGTATTCAGCAACTTTCTCAGGTCTTTGTTCTAGTATAGAACGAACTCCTTGAGAGTTAGCTAATTGAATAGCTTCTTTTTGTTGGGACCAAGCTAGTTTTAAATCGTCACCATACTGGTTTTTATTCATCCAAGCTTGTAATTCAACTTTTCTAGTTAGTGGAACACCTGATTCAAGAGAAGCTCCTTCCCTTAATAAACGATTCATCTGTTCTTCTAAGCCACGTTCTAATTGTCTAGCACTTTTAGAAGCCGTTACGTTATTAGTTGTACTAGCAAATTCGTTTAAAGATACTCTAGCATCGTTGAGTTCTTTTAATGTAAAATTAGGAGACTCCATTTTAGTTTTGCCTAAACCCTGTAATCTTCTTAAAGTATTTTTACTTCCTGCGGGCATTTGTTCATATAATAATCGAACAGCCTCATCGGATTCAGCAGATTTAAGTAACTTATCCGCCTCACCTTTTCTTAAATTTTTCCATTCGGTAGCTGGTTTTCTTGTAAAACCTGCTCCTGTTGTTAAATCAGCGTAGCGTGGGTTTGTTAAAGCAGTATTCCAAGCTTGATTAAAAGGAGCTATATAATCTTTTTTAATTTCTAACAACCTAGTTTGTTGTCTTTCAAATAAAGGACCGCCAGAAGATTTAACGTCATCTACTTGTCTAAGTAATGCTTGCCCCGCCACTGCTGCATCTTGTGCTGGGTCGCCCCCTACTCTTGTTCTAAGTGTTTCAATCATAGTGTATGCTTCATCATTAAAAGCATCTATATCTTTTTGAGCTAACTCTCGTATACCTGCACCTAATGTAGCACCCGTAGCGTCACCCGTAACATCTGGTCCAATATTTTTGTTTAAAGCTAATACAAAACTGTCAATAACCTCTTGATTACCTATTTTTATTTGTTTATATACTTCCCTTAAATTAGGATCATCTGCATATTTTAAAAACAATATTTCTAAATCAGATGCGTCTGTTGTTCCTGCTCCTGAAGACATCGTCGGATTATAATTTTTTAAGTCTACATTAAAACGTTTAGCTAAGTCATTTATTTGTTCATTTATTTCTTTTACTGAAGTTGCATCACCGTAAAGTATTCCAGAAGCTAATCCTCCTTCACCTCTTTCAGATGCTTTTGCGTCTTGCATAGCGTCATCTATTTTTTCATAATAACTAGGAGGTACATCTTTACCTGTTATCATTTTCCAAACTTTAGGTAAAACTTGTGCTGATCCACTTATGAGAGCTGTTCCACCAAAAGCCCAAGCCCCAATCATTCCTGATTCTTTTAAAACATCGTCAAGACTTCTATCATGAGCACCCATAGCTACTCCAGCAGCTAAACGTAAAAAATCTCCACCTGCTGCACCCGCTGCTGATAGTCCAGATAATCCTAAAACTTTACCAACTTTACCACTTACTTTATCACTTAACCCATAAGGACTAGTCAATTTTTTAGAACCATAAACTGTTAAAGCGATATCTCCTGCGATAGCTGGAAACTCTTGTATTAAAAAATTATAGGTATCTTCTTTAGTAACATAAGGTGTGTTTAATAACTGATAATCATCTTTCCCTTTAGGTTTAAAAGCTAAACCTAATGACGGGTCACTTGGATTTATATATTTGTAATCTCCTTCTAGCCCGTATTGTTCTCCTAAATTTTGAAAATCTTTTACAGTCATTTTTCTAGGGGCAAAAGCTAACTTACTTCTAAACCCAAAACCGTCTTTAAAAGATTCAAATTGTATTTCGTTTGATGGGTCAAAACCACGAGCCGCTATCTTTTTTGCTTTATCTATTCCAAAAGGTTTATTAGGTTTAGAAAGAGGAAACTCAGTTCCTTTTAAACTGGGGTTTTGTGACTCTGCTTGACCTTCAGGACTATTAAAATAAGTTAAAGCTTTTATATATTCAGGATGACGTTCAGACATATCGTACTCAACAGGAGCTCTATTGTATGGGGCTACTCTGTTTTTCCAATCAATAACATTCTCTATTTCAATCATTTTTTCAGACGAATAAATACTAGAAGCTTTAGTTTTAAGTTCAGGACTATAAGAAATCGCTGCTATTTTTAATTCGGCAGGAGATAACAAATCACTATAAGTAATATTTGGGTTATCTTTTAAAGTTTGTTTACCTAAATCGAGAGCATACTGTTCTTGCATTTGGTCAAACTCATCTTGTTGTTGTCGAGTAATTTCCATTATTTATATAAATTTTGTATAGCTTCAATATCTTTATCTAAATTAGTATTAGAGTCTACTGTTTGACTAGCAATAGTACTTTTTAATTTTCTATTATAAAAAGTTCCTTCGTGTGTAACCCAGTCATCTATGTTTCCTATACCCGCACTACGTTCAAGAAAAGGTTTATAAGTATAATCCCCATAAGATAACCATTGTGGAACATTTTTTCCTTCAGCATTTTTAGTCATCGAAGGAGTATACATCCTAGTAATTATTGATTGAAAAGTTGGGTCGCTCATATCGTATCTTTGAAACCCTGATTTAGGAATACCTAGTTGAGTTTCTGTATCTAATCCTGTAATTAATGAATCACCAAAACGTAATATATTATTGAATAATACTTCAGGGTCTTGAGTAGAGCCATAACCTATTATTTGTAAATGGTACGCTAAATCTTTATCAGATAAAGTTCTACCTGTTTGACCGTTTGCAGCTGCTGCCATATAAGCCATTTGTAAAAAGTTTGCTCTTACTGATACATTGTCATACGACGCAGGACCCATAAGCTCTCTTAAATTCACACCTGATGATTGTTCATAAGCAGTAGTAGCTTGATTTATAGCGTCGTCACTACCGTCTTTAAGAGCTAAATAAAGTTGTTTAGAAGAATTACCTACATTTTCATCAAAGAAATCAGTAACGGCTCTATCTCCGTTTAAAGAAGCTATTTGTTCAAAGTTGGTAAGAGCACTATTACCGATAGTCATTAAATTAGAAACAAATGTAGTCGGTGCTCTAGAAGGGTCGTTTAAAGATTCTTTTAAAGTAGTAACAGTAGGGTTAGCTACATTTAAAAAACTACCAACAGCTTGTTCTCTATTAGAAAAGTCTACATCTTTTTTTATTAATTCTTTATACTGCGGATTGTTATACATATCTACAGCAGTACTGCCTGTACTTGCTAACTTAGCAGGGTCTATCCAGTTTTTTCCCGCAGCTACAAATCCAAATTCGTTAGCTTCTTCGTTTTTAGGGTCTTTAATATATGCTAGTCCTGATTCTTTATCGAAATATCCTGGACGTATATCAACTATTCCTGTTTTAGCTTTTTCAGTGTCTTGTAAATTTAAAAATTGAAAAGCATCGGGAGCTATTTGTTTTTGAATAAAACTTGCTCTTTGTCCTTCTTTTGTTAATCTAGATGTTTCTTTAGCTTTTCTAATGGCAGAAAAAGAAGTACCATAATCTTTTGCTCCTCTGCCCATTTGACTAGCTGCAAGTATATTTACTATTTCATTTAAACCAAAACCAGGTTTTTCTTCAGGTTCTCCAAATAAAGTATAAGCATCTGCTTTTGCTTTTTCTAGTTTAGTAGGGTTTGTTGCATCAACAGCAGTGTTTTTAAGGTAATCTTCCCTAGATTTAAGTTCAGGAGTATCTTTGAACATTCCCATAATACCTTCTAAAGCAAAAGGTGCAAGACCTCCTAGTTTTTCTTTAGTTGTCGGTTCGGGAGTACGTCTCGGTGCAGGTCGTCTAGCAGTTGGAAATCTCATTGGGCTTGGAGATAATTTAACATCCATTATTCCTCCGCCATCTTTAGGTCCGCCGAAGGTTGGGAAAGGTGTGTACTGTGATTGTGCCATTAAAAGTAAGTTCCTAAACCACCACCATAACCGCCACCATAACTACCAAAACCGCCATAACTACCTGCTCCTTGTGTAGCTCCGCCACCTGTTTGACTATCAGCTCCTGGAGCTGTTTCTCCTGTACCGCCCTGCCCTGTGTAGTTTGCAGCAGAACTTGTTGAGTAATCTGTAGGGTATTGGTAGGGAGTGTTATATGGAGTCGAGGGACCTGTCATATAGTTATTAGGAGTATAAACTCCAGATTGTACAGGTGCTTCTCCACCAGCATAACCATAACCACCCGCCATAGGTCCAAGAGAAGCTGTAAGTGCTCCAACATTTTGCAATGTTTGCATAGGTAAATTATATTGACCTGTATAGTTTTGGTAATTTAAATCCATTAATGATTGTTGTCTACCTCTACCCATACCACCCATACCCATCATAGATGAAACATCTTGTTGTTGTAGTTGAGGTAATAAACTAGCCATACCACCGTACTGTCCACCATACCCTGCTAAAGCGTTTGCTCCTGATTGTAGTCTTTGTTGTTGTGATTCAAATGCTTGTTGCGACTGGTTAGACGCGTTTTGATATCCTTGATTACGTAAAGCACCTATTTGTTCTGCTGCTCCTCGTGCAGTATCTCCAGCAAGTTCACTACGTCTTAATCTTGATCTAGAACCTCCAAAAGCTCCACCACTTACTGCGTCATCACGCATTCCCATATCACCCATAGCTAATCCTTCTCTAACATCTTTCATAGTTTGATCAACTACTTGGTCTTCGTAAGGATTGTAATATCTTTTTGCACTGTTAGGGTCATAACGGTTAAAACTATCTCTAGTTTTTTGAGCCGCTTGGTTTAATAAATTACTTTGTTGCCCTAAATATGGTCGATAACTACCTATCGCTTGGTCTGCCATTTGCATACCATAACGTTCTCTTGGATCAAAGTTAGCTACCCTTTGTCCTGTATAGGTATATGGACTTGAATTTTCTGCACCATAGTTTTGAAACTGTTGATGTAAAAACTGATTTGCATACGGAAAAATACCGCCAGACAGCATTGATCCTATATAGGGTGCGGGAGCCTGACTTGAATATTCTTGATCTTCTCTACTAGCCATATCTTTTATTACCTGCGTTATTAAATTTATCTAAATTAGCAATACCCATAGCATGACTTCCGTTACCTGCTGCGTCTACTGCTGCTTTGGAAAGCATATACTCTCCGTTACTTGCCATTACTGGAATTAAATCGTCTTTTGGACCACCTGGACCGTTCATAGGTCCTCCGTTAGGCATTTGATTATTCATAAACATTTTTCTATTTAACGCAGAACCTTCTTTAGCAAAAGTTACTTGCGAACCTCCTAAAGGAGTTATCTTATCAAATTGACTTCTTCTTCGTGCTGCGTTTCCTAATGGTTTGGTACTAACTGGGCTGCCTTTTTGTTCTTTAGGTTTATTCATTAAGTTTTTACCTGTAAGAACACCAGCATCTACTAACATTTTAAACATTTCAGGGTTTTCTTCGGCAAAAGATTCAAGACCTAATAACTTGTCGTTTACTGCTAAAGTAGTAGGAGCCATCTCAGTTATTTGTGCAGCATCCATAACAGGTGAATCCATAAGTCCAAGAAGAGCTTCAAGACCCATAGAAGTGGGACCACCAACTGCTCTTTTTAAAGGACCCCCTAAAGCTAAACCTGCAATACCCAATTCTTCAGGATTTATTCCTGCTTCTATTAACATTTGTAATAATTGTCCTTCGTCTGGACTTCCTTCTGTACTAGGACTAGATGGATCTTCAAATGAAAAATCTGCAAATTCGTTAACTTCGCTTCCTGTGACAGGACTAAATTCTCCGCCGTCTCCTGGATTTATACTTGGAGATGTTCCACTACCAATAGCACCTCTAGGATCATTAGCGGTATTCGATTGGTATTTAGCGATAGCTAAACTTGCTAAAGCACTTCCAATTACTGCAAAAGCCATTAAATACTCTCCATAAGTTTATCTATTTCTGTTGTATTAAAATTTGCAATCTCTAATTTAGAGAAATCATCAACGGTTACTTCATTTACAACATCATCAACTGTTAAACAGTCTGTTCTATGTACTGTAATAAAAGTACATTCTTCATGTACAAATAAAACTCTTTTTGTTCCTGCTTCTGTTATTCCATGATAAGGAGCTTTTATACGCTTTACACCTTTATCACTGTAAATAGAAGCTTCGCCCTCCATAATAAAGAAAGGATGATTTTTAGCATGTATTTTAGTTGATACTAATAAATTTTTAGGCATTACAATTTTTCTTATATACTGTCCGTCTGTAAAATTGTGTGTTACAGCTCCTTCAGTTTCCCCTGTTATCTGTTCGTTTAGTTTTTGATTATTATTTTCTTCACAATGTTTAGTAATCGCTGCTTCAAATTCTTGAATTTTATTTTGAAACTTTATTTTGTTTTGTTGATACTCAAAAAACTCGCAAGCGTCACGATAAGTAAGTTCCCCTTTGCTAGTTACAGACAACTTCATTAGAATCTACTCCTAGTTTTAGTTTTTTTCCCTTTAGATGAGTATACGACGAAGTCAGAACGGCGTCCTTTCTTGTTTAGGTATGTTTTTTTATCAACTCCAGTCATCTTTTCTCCAGCGTATTTAAACGTATATGCGAGTTAAAGCTCTCCTCGTAAACTGCAGCATAAGCTGATACATTGATTATATATCAAAACGTGTATATTTTTAAAGGTTTTTCTTTACCTTTTACTTTTATCGGTTTTAACTCTTTTAAAGAATACCCACATAACTGTTCAGTAGTCTCCCCTATTAACACATCTGCACCTGCTTCTTTAGTTGCTGATTCTAGCCTAGCTGCTGTATTTACGCAGTCTCCAATAGCAGTATAATCAAACCTAGTATCGCTACCCATATTGCCTATAACAGCTTCTCCTGTATTTATTCCAATACCTATAGCAATAGGAGGAATACCGTCAGCTTCAAATTCTTTATTAAGTTCTACCATATTTATTACAATATCTTTAGCACAATCTACTGCTATCGATGGGTGGTTAACTAAATCTAAAGGAGCATTAAAAATAGCCATCATTGCATCCCCAATATATTTATCTACCATACCCCCGTGTTTTTGTACTGCAGATTGCTGAGCTGTAAGAGCTTTATTCATTATATAAGTTACTTGTTCTGGAGGTAACGATTCAGACATAGAAGTAAACCCTCGAACATCGGTAAATAAAAAAGTAGCAGTTCTTTTTTCTCCACCTAGTTTTAATAAATCAGGGTTCTTTTGAAGTTGTTTAACTTGTCTCGGGTCTAAGTAATGCTCGAACTGTTTTTTAATTTCTTGTCTAAGTTTATACTGTTCTCTAAACCTTAAATAGAAAACAATAGCTCCTGTTATAAACTGACTTAATAACGACCACGTTACATCTATTAGTAATCCTGTACTTATTGTGTAAACTCCGTAGGCACCCGTTAAAGCCATCGTAAGTAAAGCTAGACTAATACCCCAAGTTATACCTAAATAGCTTATAAACACCCATACGAGGCTTACGGAAACTAAATAAATAAGTAATTCTAAAGCTAAAGAATAGTCTGGAATATAGGGACTATCTTGTATTAGTATTGATTCAGCAAGAGCCGCTTGTATTTTATGAGGCTCAACTAACCCAATAGGCGTTGCAATTTGGGGCATTACCCCATTAGCAGTAACTCCTACAAACACAAACTTACCGTTTACTTCCATTTCTTTTAAATTTGTTTCAGGAGTATTTACCCAACTAATCCATTTACGACCAAGGCTATCAGTTTTAACTGGAGGTATCCCACGTATAGCTATCTCTTGAATACCGTTGTCATTAGTTGTAATAATATATGTTCTAACATTAAACAATGCTTTATATATCTGCATACCGAAAGAAGCTACCCAACCCTCAGGAGTTCTTAGTAATAGGGGAATTCTTCTGACTAGTTGATCAGCTTCAGTGGGAGCAACGGCTATTCCTTGTAATATATTATTGTAAGTGTAAAGATTTTCCTTGACTCCCCTAGATAGTATACCTCCAATATCTTCTCCTTTAACTACTGTTCCTGTAGTTTTAGGGTATTTATTATTAGGAGTTTCAAACATAGCTAAAACACTAGGAGCATATCCCAAAGACCTAACAAAATCTTCGTCTCCTCCCATTCGATCTGCTTGTGGGAAAGAGATAACCCAACCTACCCCAACAGCTCCTTTGCCAAGAATTTCTAGTTGTATTTCTGCTAACCTTTGTCTCGGTAACGGGTAGCCTCCTTCTCGTTCTACGTCTTCTTCTGTTATATTTAATACAACAAAGTTACCACTAGGTTTTTGTTGTGTTACTAATGAATCAAAAGTTTTTAATTTAAGTATTTCTGTAGGCGTGCTTTGAAATACTAAAGGCAAACTAAGTAGTATAAGAATTGGGAAGATTAATTTATTCACTTTGCGTAATTGTTATATTAGACTCTCCACCACCATTAATTTTCACAACATTGCTAACACCGTCCTGGATAAGGATTAAAGTATAAGAATCATTACCGTTCAAATCTAATCTAATAGAGTCGTTAACTTTCCTTCTAACACTTATAATATCTCCTGCAATTAATGTAGTTATTTGTGTTTCTGAATCTTGTCCAAATTTAGTTCCTTTTAAATTAACTCTACCTGCGTCTGCT
>TARA_R110000772_G_scaffold5691_4_pt1 | contig 11275 bp, 12 predicted proteins | sample TARA_R110000772 | Tara Oceans TARA_R110000772 (sample SAMEA4397948) | marine metagenome | biome: Polar Biome; feature: [SRF] surface water layer (ENVO:00010504); material: water (ENVO:00002006), including particulate matter (ENVO:01000060) such as... | depth 5 m | reverse complement strand
ACAGTTTATTAAAGGTATCCCATATTTTGAATTTAAGATCTCTCATAATTAATATAAGTCATTAATATTATTAGATTCATAATAGTCTGCGGTACACCCATCATCAGATATTACCTCTAAGATGAATTTTCCATCATTCATAGCCATAATCTGTTTATCGGGTTTATTTAACGTATTCTTTTTAATATGATCCTCTTCTTTCTTAGAAAAAAATTCCGATACAGTTATTGTAAATCCGTTTTTTTCATCCTTTTTTGATAGGTCAATCATATTATCTCCCTCAAAATTATAATCCCATGGTAATTCTTTCATATCTATCTGATTTTTTATTTAACAAATGATGGTTGACCTTCTTTCACTTTCCATCGGATCGCCCAACCCTCTTTGGGTTGAATGTAGTAACACCAACCAGTTGATGTATATAATCGATGTCCACCACTTTTACTTACGTTTAAGTATAATGGTTCACCATCAATTTTAAGTGAGTCTTTGAATAATAAATACTCTCTTTCTTTTTCAGAACTAATGTCTGAAAAATCTAATTCTGTTTCGTTTATAAATCCTTCGTTGTTCTCTGCCATGATTATTTTATTTATATTTAATTTGTTGTTTAATGGATGTTATACCAAAATCAGATTCATCACATAATTCCAAAGAGATCATTCTATCTTTTAATTCTCTATAAAAATTTACAACATCCTCATCACTCCCATGACATATAACGGTTGCTTTTTCATTAAAATTAAACCATTTAGATGTTACAATCACGTCACAACTGAGATTATGATTTTTAGATAAAGTTTTTATCACTTCTTTTAAATCATATTTTTTTGGAGACTCGTAAGGAAACTTTAATTTACCCATAATTTAAGATTTTAGTTCTTTTGTTAAATTCTTTAGTAAAAGTTTATTATCGATAGTCCAAGTATCACTTAGTGATCGAATAAGAACCAATGCATTTTCAGTTACTTTATCCGTTCTTTCTTTGATCTCTAATAAAGAATTTGAAAGTTCTTCATCAAATGTAAATTCTGATAATAGATCATCAAATTTATAATCGTTTTTAATTTCTTCGAAAACTTCGACTTTATTGGATGATAAATAGTTGTAGAAATAAGGAAATAATTCATCCATTAGACTTAATTCTAATCGGTATAACGATGGGAATAGTTTACGGTATTTCTTATTTGATTTGAATATAGAGTCAAATTTCTCTTTAGTTAAAGTTTTAACTAATTTCTTAATATTTTTTAATTTCTCTACTTCTTTATAAACTTCATAACGATCTTTCTTAGATTCCTCTTTACCTCTTTTGTGAAGTTCTTTCGATTTCTCAATCATCATTATCTTAAGTTCCCCAAAAGAAATTAAACTTTCTCCTAATAAAAAAGATAATTCTTCTTTAGAAAGATTTTTAAAACTGTGGTTTAAGTGAGATAGATCACAAAGTTCTGCATGAACGATATCATCCCAACGAGAATTTTTATCAGTAACCATAGGGTACTTCGGTAATAAACTATCTAATGTGTTTTTCTTGTTTTGAATTGTTTCAAATGATAAAATCATTGTATAAGTGTTTGATTAATATTAATATCAGACAAATATACAAAAAATTATTTAAGTTTGATGTTTTTTATTAATAAACTTTCATCGAGTTTTATATCACCATTGGTAAGTAGTTCGATTCTTGATGGATCGTATCTAAATAATACTAAATTATACCTACTAACACAGGCTAAATAATCTACATTATAATGAGATGCGATAGATGTTCCAATAACTCTATATTTATTTTTATATCCTTTAAGGACAGATTTACATCTTTTTACTTGGATAGTTTTAGGTTCTCCATTCAAATTGAATGTTAAATCAATACCACCTGACATGTCTTGTATTTCACCACCACCATTGGGCATTTTAATATCAGAAACAGTATCATCTTTTGTGAATATTCTTGGTAAGTAATTTATTACTAATCTCTCCCCACTATCTCCTGATTTAGAAGTGTCTTGGATCTTCTTAATAATAGCATTTATGATCTTACTACCTGTACCTGCTTCTAATTTTAAAAATAGTTTAGTTCTATGTTTATCAAGGAATTTAATCATTCTATAATATTCATCATACCATTTTTGAGAACTAAATTGTTTGTCTCCAAATATAAATAAAGGAGTCTCAGTTTTACTATTTTTAAGAGATCTATTTACTTCGTTAATTAATATAGTAAGAGCACTATAATTAGTATTTATTTTATTCAAAATAGACCATTCAGTATTTTCCCAAGGTAAATTAACAACACCCCAAAGTTGACGTTTCTTCCAATGTCCAATAGGTTTATACACATTTCTTAATATAGTGTTAATTTGTTTAATGTTGATTCTTTTAAATTGGTGATTAGACATCCACAATTTCGTTTGATAATCACTTATTGTAGCATCTATTTCTTTTTCTTGTTTAGTCCAATCTAAATTACTTTTACCTTTACCTTTGTCTTTACTTTCGTCTTTACTTTCATTCACATCGGGAGCTAATTCATCTAAATAATCATTCAATTTATCTAATGATTCGGGATCCGATTTAATCTTTTTTAGTTTATCACTTACTTCTTGATTCATTGTTCTATGTTTAGGTAATATTTCTATTAATTCTTTCTTATCTATTTCAAATTGATCACCATCTGTTTTTGATACTAATCTAATATTATCGACTTCTTGTAATTCTTCTTGGTTATGTGAAATGATCGCAATATTTTCTTCTCCATCATTTTGAACGTAACGTACCTCATCACCAGCATCTAATGCCAATTCGTCTGTATCTTTTTCATCAAGGTTGGACATAGAGAATACATCTTCTGCACTAACTTCTTCCAATCTTACTTTCATTTCTTCATAAAATTTCTCAATAAAAGATATTACGTTTTGTCGTTTATCATCTATCTCACCTTTTAGTCCATCGTAATATTCTTTAGATACTCCTTTTGTAGTATATAAAGTGAATCGAGCGAAAAATTCATATCCTAATTTGAATATCGAATTATAATTATCTAACTTTTCAGACATTTTTGAAAAACTATCTTTCCATAGACTGAAATCAAGAACTAACTCGTTCCATAGTTTGTGTAAATTATCATCATCATCTTCTACTACATTACGTACTTCTTCAGTTAAATTATCAAAAGCTTTCTCGAAGTGTTCCATATATGCTTTATATACCTCATCTGGATCATCTTTATCGTTGAAACGATCTTTAATATCGTCAATCATATCATTGATTGAATCGTGAAACGACATAATTAATTTAGTGAAGTTCTGATCCCAAGTTTGTTGTTTGTTATCTAACCACACTATTCTTTCTAATAGATAAGATTCTCTGTTAATGATATATTTCATACTTACCTATATATTAAATATATTCACACAAATATACATTATTATTTTAAAACTTTATAACATTTTCTAATATATGTTACGAACACCTCATGCATAATATCAAATTAAATCTAAATTAAACCTAAATTAAATAGAATATTACTAAAATAGTAGTATCTTCGTAAAATATTATAAAATACATGGACATAGTTAAAGATAAAAATATCCAATCTTCGGAGAAATTATATACTAAAAAAGATATAATTGATTTAATAAACCGAAGTACCCAAAGTAATCTATTAAGAGTACATGGGACAGTTGATCAGATAATGAGTGGACTCGATCATCGAATACCACCACCATTGTCTGTGCATGGTAATACAATGCTCGATATCAATAGTTCTTCTTTCAATAATTTTATTTATAAAAACTTAGATATATGGAGTATATTTAATACTTCTAATATGAAAAGTTTAACCAAAAACATTACAAAAATCTCTGAGGATTGTCATTTATATGGTAATTACTCACAAGATGAAAATGGAATGAACAAGATGAAAGGTGATCTATTTGAAATATTTGCAGAAATATTCTTTAAATTATCTTCCTCAGATAATAGGGTAGGTATAACAAATTACATACCAGTTAAAGATATCGAAGATAATGGTGTAGATGGTGTCGGGACTGCGATGAATAAACTTCCTGCCACAGTACAGGTTAAATTTAGAAGTAACCCAGTAAACACATTAACTATTTCAGATTTAAAAAACTTTCAGGGATTGTCTTATAAAAAATATAATGTACCTGTTAGTGCTAACCAAAATTTGATTATATTCACAAATTGTTCAGGTATCCACTGGAATACAGAAACAAAGGTTTTAGAGAACAGTACCGTAACATACGGGTCTTTTAAAGAAGATTCTAATTTTAATTTATCGACTTTGTTAAATAATAATTTTTCCTTTTGGAAAAATGTCAAGGATATAGTAAAGTATAACACAGACAAAATATTAAAATAATATGAATAAAATAACAAACGATCTTATAGATACATTAAATGAGGACCAAAAAGATTCATTTAATGAAATGCAAGAGAATGATCGACTTCAGATATGTTTACCGACAGGTGTGGGTAAAGGTTATTTAATGGGAGTAGATTTAAGAAATAGATTATTAAATGGCGAAGATGTCATAACAATAGCTTCTCATAGATTGATATTGAATACCCAACATATGAATGACCTTATTAAAAGGTTATCTGATATGATCGGTAAAGTAAGATTCGTCTTTGTTGGATCTGAAAAATATGACCACTCAATATTGAATAAAAATGAAACTATAAAGAAAATATTAATTAGTAATTCTTTAGCAACCGATGAGATTATCAAAACTTGTCTTAGTCAGGATGAACTATCTAATATTGTTAGTGAGGAATTGATGAAAGGAAATAAAGTAGTAGTAGTCTCAACATATCATTCAATGGATAAATTGAGAAAATTATCTATTGATACTTTATATGCAGATGAGGCACATACATTATCTTCTAATGAAAGGTTTCAACAGTTTGAGAAAAATTACAGAACACTTACCTTTAAAAATTCTTACTTTTTTACTGCTACTCCAAGAGATTGTACAGATGATAATCAACCAGATACGTTTTTAATGAATAATGAAGAAGTATTCGGAAAGCGTATTGGTATGACTATGACTGATGCTATACAAAAAGGGTACATAACAAGACCTATTATACACTTGGCTGTACCAATGAAATATGGTGGACTTTTAGATATGGATAATGTTAGAAATAAAATTATATTTATTAAACAGACCATGGAGAATCACACCAAACTAGTTAAAGAATCTTCTGCCTATCCTGATTTAATAGAACCAAAATTACTTATCAAATGTGAGAGTGTTTACATTATGTGGGAAATATACCATAAGTTATTAAATGCAGGTGGGTTAGATGGTATTGATTTATATGCGGGAGCATCTAAAAAGAGAAATCATAAAGAAGGATCATCATATCAAAAAAATGGAATAGAATTAGGGAAGAAAAAACATCTCGAATCTCTTATAGAACTTAAAGATACCGACAAAGCAATTGTATTACATGTAGATACTCTATCTGAAGGAGTTAATGTAAAGGGATTTACAGGAATTATGTTCCTTACAGATAAAGCACCTAGTAAAATGAAAATGTTACAGAATATTGGTAGGGGCACTCGTGTATTAGATATTGATAGAGATAGATTTGAAAAGGGTGAAATAAATACATCTGATTATAGTGGGTGGGTAAAACCAAACACATTTGTTATATTACCTGTGTATTCACCAGAATCAAGAGCATCCCAAGATCATATAGCAAACACGGTTAAAGATATAAGAGATAATGGGGGGAGTGGTGTTTATGAAGTATCAATTGGTAATGATATTTCGACACCATCCCAAGAACGTCCTGAATCTGGTCTTAATCCACCAGATTTTGTGGATCCTCGTAAAAGATTAGTTGAAGAGATCGATCATCAAATAGAGGAATTGTATTTAAATGAAGAAAATTATAAAGAAAGAATGGAACTAAATCGACTTACCAAAGTACAATTATTAGAAGAAAAATTAGGACAATAATATGATAGGAGCAACATACTCACAGGCAGTTTATAAAGAATATGGGAAAACCCATGATTCAGATTTATTTGAAAAAATCATTGATGATTTAATGATAGAAAGATATTCTGATGATCCTGCTACAACAAAGCATATTTATTCCTTATCTCCATCACTGAAAAGAATCGCAATTTTATCTCTATTAAGTGAAGATAATTATGATTGGGATATTTTAAGAAAGAAAATAAGAGGTAATAAAGTAAGTAAATATAAGCATTTAACTGAAATTATAGAAGATCTTAGAATATTTGCTAAATTAGGTAAAGTTAATAAAAAAACACAAGGAGAAGTAATGACTCCTATTGAAGAGTTAGCTAAACCAATGATTAAGTTAATTGAGAAATACGATGATTCTTTTTGGGAAGATCCTACTAATAAAGTATTAGATTCAAGTGCAGGAATTGGCACATTTTTAATATTATCTTTAATTAAATTCTGGTATGGTCTTAAAGAATGGGAACCAGATGAAGAAAAAAGGTATAAACATATTGTAGAAAATTGTTTATATTATGGAGAGTTAAGATCTCGTAACGTATTTTTATGGTTATGTCTTATCGATCCATACAATGAATATAAAACAAATACCTATTGGGGATCTTTTTTAGATGATGGTGATAAAAAACCTTTTGATGTTCACATGGACTTAGTGTGGAAGATTGAAAAATTCGAAGCAATAATTCAAAATCCACCATTCCAAATTGTTAAAGAGAATAATACTCGAAGCCACACTTTGTGGAATGCATTTGTTGAAAAATCATTGACATTACTGAAAGAAGATAAATATATGGTCATGGTACATCCTGGAGCATGGAGAAATGTGGAAAGTGATTTCAAAGATATTCAACGTTTACTAAGATCTAAACAGATATTAGAATTACACATTCATTCGCAAAATGATGGAGTTAAGTTATTTGGTGTGGAAACAACTTATGATTATTATATTTTAAAGAACACTGATAACTATACTACCACTAATATTAAATTACAGAGTGGTGGATTTGAAAATGTTAATATATCCAAAATGGAATTTATCCCTAACGGAATGTTCAAATTCATTGAATCATTATTGTCAACTGATAATAATGTAAGTATTATAGGTGATAGTTCATATCACACACAACGAGAACATTTATCAAAAACAAAAGATTCGATATATAAATACCCTTGTATTTACACAATAGCTAAAGGAGATATTTTAAAATTGTGGTATTCTAATGTTAACGATAAAGGACATTTTGGGATACCTAAATTAGTGTGGAGTAATGGGCGTATTAAATCGGTTGGAACTTTTGTTGATGAAAAAGGTGAGTATGGAATTACCCAATTTTCATATGCGATCATCGATAGTGTAGAAAATTTGAAATCAATGAAAATCGCATTTGATTCAAAAAAATTCAGAGATGCTATGGAATTTTGTTCAATGGGAGTGATGGCAATAAATAGGAAAATTATAGGAACTTTCAAAAAAGATTTCTGGAAAGAATTTATAGATTAAACTTTCTAATATTTAATAGTACAAATAATATGGAAAATAATAATATAATATACAGTACAGATGTTTGGGTAAGTTTTAATTATGGTGGGTGGTCTATCATCTTCTCAAAAGAATTTGATTTACCGTTTGTTCCGTTTCATTCAATGACTCTTTTTGATGAAACAAATGAATATGAAAATAATGTAGATTTTTATACAAATGAATCTACTTACACTACTATCATGTATAGACATCCTAAAAATTCATTTGTAGTAGATGTTAACAACACTTGGAAATTTCCTGTTGATTCAGAAACCATTGATGAAGTTATTAAAATATTCACTGACACCGAATGGACAAGACAAGATACTACAGATCTAACGGCTTTAAAAGATTTAATGTTGAAAGATTCTGATAGGTTTAAATAATATTATAAGAAATAATATCTTCTTTCGGATAAAATAATAAAATATTAGATTCAGATCCACCTTCTATTAATCTAACACCTCTGTATTTTCCCCTCATCCAATCTAAAACACCATCTGTGTTTTCAATAATTCCCCAATTATCACTATGGTTCATAAGTTGATCGGTGGTTTTTATATAATAATCACCACCATCATCTCCATAATAACTATCATATAGTTCTCCAAATTCATCAAATAATTTAGTTACATCATTTATATTAAGTGTATCAAAAATATTAATATCTTTAATTTCTACACGATATACATATTTACCATAACCCTTTGCTACATTAATATCTTCTGAAAAAAATGTACCATCAGTAATATAACCTCTACTACCAAACTCATGCCTCTCTTCTGATCCATGATATAGAATATTATTAAAATTATAACTTTCAAATGTTTTTAAATATTTCATCTATCTGTCTTTAAATACATGAATTTCTTTTAGATCTATCCACATATCATCAAAGCATATCACTTCACTTTCTGATGAATAATAGTCTAATATCCATTTCATATTACTTTTACCATGTTTTATTTTTTTAAGTTGATCAATTTGATTTTCGTTAACATTCTTTAAGATATGATCAATAACTAACACTTTATTAAATTTTGATATATCTCTTTTTAATAAAGCCTTTTGTGCAAATTCTTCCGCAGTATCTTCATTATAAGTCCATGAAGAATGGCTTGGTTGAACAATACCTCCTTCTTCTTCCATCATCTCCAATTGATTACTTGTTAAATTTATCCCACGATATAAGTAACCATCGTTTTCAAAAAATTTATCTCCAAATTCTAAACCCTCCTTACTAATTTCTGGTGTGATATTAGGAATATCGACAATTGGCTTATCGTGAGTATAATAATGTTGTAAAGTCCATATAATAATATCCATTGGGATAATATCATTTGATAAATACTCGTTTATAGATCTCATGTATTTCATATTGTATATATTATTTATAATATTTTATATATACTAATATGGGTAAGTATGGAGAAATAATGGTGGAAATGCAAAAAATAATCAAATGGAATCCTTTGGATACCTTTTGGGTGTATTGGGAAACAGATATTTATTATAATATAATTGGATCTACCGAACAGATAATGGTTAGAACTCCTGATAAAACATTAACAAATAGTGAAGCAACATTAATTGGAACATTTTCAATAGTGGATATCCCAATTGGTACATATAGTGTAGATGGTGGGTATGATTTAATCGTTGGAACAGTTGGGTATATAACAGATGTTTATTATGGAACATATTCAGTGGATACTTACACTCAAAGGAAAGTTCCAAAAGATAGTGAGACATTAATTGAATGGATCACAACGGAGAATAAATTATACCCTTTTGTAAATTCTATCAGACCTAAAGGATATGGTGTTGGTGCAACATATAGTACTTTAGTAAGAACAGATGATAACATCAATTTATATTGGTTAACAGACGAATATGGTAACGTACTTACTGATGATAATGGGGATATATTAACGAGTAAATAAAAAATGAGTAAACAAAAAGATGAGTAAAGATTTTAAAACATTTATAAGTAAATGGAGTGATGATAACACTGCTCCTAAATTAATGGGAGTTGATTCATCGGGAAATCCTGTGCAACTTGACAACACGGTTGGTGTTGCAGGATCATCGGGAACATCAGGAGTTTCTGGAACATCAGGAACAAGTGGTACATCAGGAGTTTCTGGAACATCAGGAAGTAGTGGTACATCAGGAGTTTCTGGAACATCAGGAAGTAGTGGTACATCAGGAGTTTCTGGAACATCAGGAAGTAGTGGTACAAGTGCATTTACTGGACCAATTGATAGTATATTATTCGATGTGGCTGGATCAACTGCATCTTCTCAGCCAGGTTTAATTCATTGGAATCCAACTGAAGATACATTAGATGTACATGCTAATGGAGTTCATTATCAATTAGGACAAGAAATCGCTCCTTTGGTTAGTAATAAAAGTGGATCAACCATACCTAATGGTACTCCTGTAATGTTTGTTGGTACAGTAGGTGCTACTGGAAGAGTGTTAATTTCACCAGCAATAGCAGATGGATCAATACCATCTTCTTTTATATTAGGAATGACTACAGAAGATATTCTTAATAATACAGATGGTCATGCAACATGGTTTGGTAAAGTTAGAGATTTGGATACTACTGGATCTCCTTACGGAGAAACTTGGACTGATAGTGATATATTATATGTAAGTCCGACTCAATCAGGATATTTAACAAATGTTAAACCAGAAGCACCTTACCTACAAATATTCGTTGGAGTTGTTATAAATGCACATGGAACAATTGGTACTTTATTTGTTAGACCTTCTTGGAGAGGAAATATGAATGATATGGATGATGTTAATGGAACAGCTCTTACAACAACAGGACAGATGCCTGTTTGGGATAATGCGAATTCGTATTTTGATTTTACTTCTAATATAAATGATTACGTATCGAAAAGTGGAACAGTGAGTATTTCTAGTTACGGAACAGGTTCAATAACAGGAACGGCTTCTTTTAATCTCGCAGTAGATACAAGTGGTAAAGTAATTGAAACTGCTCTTGCTACAGGGGATATCACAAAAGTAGGAACACCTACCAACAATCAAATAGGGGTGTGGACTGGTGATGGTACGATTGAAGGAGATTCAGACCTAACTTTTTTAAATAAAACCTTTAAAATAGGTGTAGATGGAAGTGGTGCATCTGCTGGAAAATTACAAATATATGGTAATGTTAGTTCTAGTGGTGGAAATATAGAATTATGGAATGGAGCTACATCTCAAGGTATTTCTGATAGATTTCTGATAGGTGCTAATTCTGGGGATTTTTATATTAGTGAATCATTTGGTTATGGAGAATTATTAAGATATGATACTTCTGAAGAAAATTTAAACATACAAACAAGTACAGTTCAATTATCATCTTATGGTGGTGGAACAGTATCAGGAACGGCTTCTTATGGACTAGCTGTTGATGCAATTGGTAACATAGTAGAGACTGTTGTTCCTATAGATATGACATTAGGAGTATTGAATTTAGGAGTAAATGATACTACTAGTGGAAATATAAAACTATATGGGGGTGTAGGTCTTTTAGGAGGGATTCTTCAACTGTTCAATGGAACAAGTGGGGATACTACCGATGAGGTTTATAATTTAAGAGCCTATAGCGGAGAATTTCAAATACAAGGTGGTACAACTATATTTTTATCATATAATTCTACTGCGGGTCAACTAAAATTTAATGAATATGGTGGAGGTACAATAA
>TARA_R110000772_G_scaffold85041_1_pt1 | contig 11282 bp, 12 predicted proteins | sample TARA_R110000772 | Tara Oceans TARA_R110000772 (sample SAMEA4397948) | marine metagenome | biome: Polar Biome; feature: [SRF] surface water layer (ENVO:00010504); material: water (ENVO:00002006), including particulate matter (ENVO:01000060) such as... | depth 5 m | reverse complement strand
GTGGTGGATCAGGTGCTAAGAATTTAAGATTCAAATTGAACTATGACAGTTCGGGAAATTTAACAAGTACTTCTAATTTAAGTACAGGAATAAGTTCAGCAGTTATTGACAGTGCAAGTGGTGGCGACATGACTATTACGTTTGATAACGGTTCATATAATTATCCGCCAGCATCAGTTATGATTTACGGTTACGACTATGCTAACAACAAATACTTATTATCACAATTACAAACCACAATGGCCCTTAGAGAAATTGCAGGCGGCGGATCATCAGGTTCACCAACTTTCTTTGATGGAGGCTCAGCAGTTGTTATAAAACTAAGATTACGTGAAGCGGAGACAGGTGCAAGTAGGAGTTTTGGTACAACTACTCATGCCTGGATGCAGTTCGTAATGTATGATTAAACCTAACAATAGGAAGTAACGTGGCATTGATTAATTACAAAAGTAGTCAAATACAATTAAACCAACCTAACAAGGTACTTGGTGTATCAGTATCAGCAATTGCTGGAAAGGCATATTGGGACCATGCAAACGGTTCAGGAGACATATGGTACTCTGGTTCAGGCAGTAAAAAATATTACCAATGGACAATAACATTTTCAGTAACTGCTCAAAATCACGGTTCCCATTTAAGCAGAGATGACTTCACATTTAATGGATTAGACATCGTTGTAGGCGACTGGATAGCAGGGGCAACCACAGGGCAATGCCTAAAAATTATAAGCATAGATAGTAAAACATCAAACGCGGTCACAGTTGTTGCTGAAGATTGGTTGCGTTATAACACATTTAAAAGTGCCAGTGGTGATGGTGCATTTGCCACAGGGGCGGCAGTTATATTCTCACTTAACGAATTAGGTCTACCAATGTTAGATCCTTTACCTACTACAGTATCATCAAGTTTTTATGCTACAGTAATGAGTAGGTTCCAGTACTTAAATCCAAGTTTAAATTATGTATTAGAAAAAACTGCACATGGCTTTACCAAAGGCGATGTTATATGTGCTGATGCATCAGGTTATGTTAAAGCAACAGCAGGTACGATGGCTAAAATGATTGGTGTAGTGGTTGAAGATGGACCAGGCCCAAACATGTTTATGATATCTCCTAATACTAGAATTATTGATTTCGATCCAAGCATACCAGGAACAAAAGGTGACTACATATATGTAGACACAGACGGTGACTTAACAATAACTGATACAGGTAAAATTGCATTCTTAAAAATACAAGATGCTATACCAACATTACTAGCAGGAACAATAGATGGTCCTAGTGTACCAGATGCCCATGTGCTAAAACTTAACGATACTACAGTTACATTCACAGGCACAGGTGGAGCAAACGCTACTGTGTCGCAAATGACTTCTCAAATTAATACCGATTCAAGCACACATAAAGTTGTTGCTAGTACTGTACCAACTGCTACTGTTATCGTAAGTGACGCTGATAGTACTGCATACGGACTAATAGGTGGTTACACTAATTTCTCAGCCAGCTTTGATAATGGCTCTGCCGCTAGTGCTACAACTGTGAACTTTACTACAAATACTGCCGGACAGGCTAAGTACAGCGCCGCAGTTGGTATACCAAGTGACATGGCCGCTGACATTAATGCGGCAGCCATTACAAATTTAACTGCGTCGGCTAACGATGCTGACACTCAACTAACATTAACTGAAGCAAATGGTAATGCTGTAACTATAGCAAATGTTACCAGTGATAGCAATGGCAATCCTTTTGTTGGTGGTAGTAATATATCTGGTTTAGATGCTACAACTAGCAGTCCAGGCACATCGAGAATTAATTTAACTAGAAGTGACGGTGGCGAAGTATTAATTTACGAAGGCACAGAGCATTTTAGAAATAACACAGGTATTGCAAGTGGCCATACAGGAATGTATCCATTGGCATTAAATGTAGAACAAGGTATAAGAGCAGGGTCAACATCAGTTGTAGCAAATATATCTGCAAGAGATTCGTTAACAGTACTCACAGGAGACCAGGCGCATGTACTAAGTGCGGCAGACGGTGAGTGGGCATTGTATTTGTATAACGGTAGTGCTTGGGTTAAGATAGCCGATGCAGATAGTAGTACAGTAGATGCTAAGACATTAACAACAACATTCACAATGCCAGCAAGTGGCTTTGGAACATCAACAACAAATACATTAGGTAATATATCACCAGGTGGTAAGATTACTTCTGTAAGTATTGAAGTTGATACTGCATTCACAGGACACTCAGGTGGTAACCCAAATATAGAAATTGGTACTACATCAGATCCTGATCAATTCGTAGACGATCCTTCTAACGATCTAACCGATGCAACATTATTCATGCCTACCTCAGAGCATGTCCATCCAGTGTCCGAACTACAAGATCTTGAAGTTAAGGCTCGGTGCAATCATTACGGTGCAACTGCTGGAAATGTAGTTGTAAAACTTACTTATATATAACACATAAGTAGGTTACAACATACCTGATGTATTGATAACTGTTAAACTTAACTATTCCCAATAAACGATAAATACAAGTAACATTCATTCATACGGATAGGTGTTATGCATAATACAAATGAAAAAATCATTTTAGGAGAAACAAATGGCTGATATTAAGAACTTTGGTATAAAAGGTCTTTCATCAGACGTGCAAATGGGTAAAAGCGGCGGTCGTTTAAAATACGATAGCGGCAGTGGTCAATTCGACTTTACTCAGTCTAACGGTTCAACACTTGAGAACGTAAGGTTCGGCAGTGTTGTAGCAGGAACATGGACAGGCACGGCTGTTGGCTCCCAGTACGGCGGTACGGGGCAAGACTTCAGTAGCTCAACAGGTATTATCAAGGTAAGTGGCGGAACTATGTCTGCGGCAGGTAGTATATCATTAACATCAGAAGTAACAGGTACATTACCTATTGCAAATGGTGGTACTGGTGGAACTACAGCGGCAGGTGCTAGAACGGCTCTTGGACTTGGCAGTATTGCTACACAAGATATTACAAACGTTACCTTAACAGGTGGCACAATAAACGGTGTTGTCATCGGCGGAACTACTGCCGCGGCAATTACAGGAACAACAATAACTGCATCTAGCTTTGTCGGTGATTTAACCGGTACAGCAGATGAAGCCACAATACTAGAAACAGGCCGAACAATTGGCATGACTGGTGATGTTGCGTGGACCTCAGCGGCATTCGACGGTTCAGGAGCTGTTACAGGCACTTCAACATTAGCAACTGTTTATACAGATGCGTCAACTGTTGGTAGTACTACAGCAATTCCAGTATTAACAATTGATGCAAAAGGTAGAATTACAGGGGCAACAACTGCCGCTTTAGCTACATCTTTAACAGTTGATGGTGATGCAGGAACACAAGATGTAGACTTAGGTGCAGACGATTTACAGTTCTTAGGAACTACTAATGAAATCGAAACCGCAGTTACTAAGGTCGGAAACGATGTTAAAGTAACTATTGGTTTACCATCAGACGTAACAGTTGCAAATGACTTAACCGTTGGTGGAACATTTAACTCGGATGATATTACAGCATCTACAGTTACAATTAACGGTAACTTAACAGTTACAGGTACAACTACAACAGTAAATTCAACTACAGTCAGCATCGCTGATCCAGTATTTGAAATTGGTGATGATTCAAGTGATGATAACTTAGACCGTGGTATTAAATTCAAATATAACGATGGAGCCACTAAAGTTGGTTTCTTTGGTATGGACGACACAAACGGTAAATTTGTTGCTTTAAGTAGTGCTACTGATAGTTCATCTACGTTCTCAGGAACAGCGATGGCTGCCAAGTTTGGCGCAATTGAAGGTACATCATACAATGATGGCACAGTTACTATTGCATCATTTACTACAGAAGGCACAGGCATTGGCGCAACTGATAACGATACAACAGTACCGACATCAGCGGCAGTTAAAGACTATGTTGATACAGCAGTAACGGCAGTAGACTTAGACTTCCAAGCAGACTCAGGTGGTGCATTAAGCATAGACTTAGACAGTGAAACACTTTCCATCTTAGGTGGAACTGGTTTAACATCAGTTGGTTCAGGCAATGGCGTAACAGTTAATTTAGATAATACAGCAGTAACGGCTGCCGCATATGGTAGCACAACAGCAATTCCAGTAATTACTGTAGATGCACAAGGTAGAATTACAGCGGCTACAACAGCGGCTATTAGTACTGCTTGGACACTTACAGGTGATACAGGTTCACAAGTTGTTAACGGTGGAGACACAGTTGACGTAGCAGGTGGAACTAACATTACTACAGTAGCAAGTGCAACTGACACATTAACAGTTAACCTAGACACTACTTTAACAAGTATGGTTGCGGCAACGTTTAGTGGTGCAGTAACTGGTGGATCATTAACAGACGGCACAGCAACTATCTCTTCCGGTTCTTTAACTGGTGGCGTAGCGGCAACATTTAGTGGTGCAGTAGAAGGTGGTTCATTAACAGATGGCACAGCAACTATATCCTCAGGTTCATTAACCGGTGGTGTTGCAGGTACATTTAGTGGTGCAGTAACTGGTGGATCATTAACTGATGGTACAGCAACTATAACTTCTGGAGCGGCAAGTGGTTTAACTACTGTAACAGCTTCAGGTGCCGTAGAAGGTGGATCATTAACAGATGGTACAGCAACTATTACAGGCGGTGCTATTACAGGCGCAACTAATATCACAGCAAGTGGTACAGTTGAGTTTGGTACACTTACTGATGGTACAACTCCAATTACATCTATACAAGCAACACTAACCGATACAGACGGCGCTATACCTACATCAGGTGCGATCGTTGACTATGTAGCGGCACAGGTTACTTTAGAAGACTTAGATTTTGCTGGTGATTCAGGAACAGGCGCAGTTGATTTAAACTCTGCTTCTCTTACTATTGCAGGTGGAACAGGACTTACTTCAGTAGCAAGTGGTACTACAATAACAACTAACCTAGATGCAACGGCTGTAACAGCAGGTTCATATGGCAGTTCATCTGCTATACCTACTTTCACAGTAGATGCTCAGGGTAGATTGACAGCGGCAGGTACTGCTTCTATTACTACAACTTTAACAGTTGACGGTGATGCAGGCTCACAAGGCGCGGACTTGGCAACTGATGATTTACAGTTCTTAGGAACTGCTAATGAAATTGAAACAGCAGTTACTAAAGTCGGAACTGATGTTAAAGTAACATTAGGTTTACCTTCAGACGTAACAATTGGAAACGATCTTACAGTAACAGGTGAAGTAGCAGGTGCTACACTGGCAACAACAGGTAATGCTGGAATTGGCGGAAACTTAATCGTAACTGGTAACTTTACAGTTAACGGTACACAAACTACAGTTAATTCAACTGTTGTAAGCATAGATGATCCGATCTTTGAGATTGGTTCAAGCAATGCTCTACACGATGCATTAGACCGTGGTATTAAGTTTGGTTACAACGATGGAGCGGCTAAAACCGGTTTCTTTGGTTGGGACGATAGCGAAAATCACTTTACTGTTTTTGCAACAGCAACAGATACATCTTCAGTGTTCTCAGGAACAGCGGCAGATGTTAAGTTTGGCGGTGCAACAGTAACTTCTGTTACGGCATCAGGTGCAGTAACAGGTGGAAGCATTACAGATGGTACAGCAACATTAAACGGCTCAGGTGCGTTAAGTGGTGTTACTACTATTGTTGCTTCAAGTTCAGTAGAAGGTGGATCATTAACAGATGGAACTGCTACTTTAACAAGTGGTGCTATTAGTGGACTAACCACTGTTGGTGCTTCTGGTTTAATAACTGCAGGTTCATTTACAGATGGTACAGCAACAGTTAGTGCAGGATCTATAACAGGTGCTGTTAACGTAACTGCTTCAGGAATAGTATCATTTGGTACTTTGACTGACAGTGGTGAGACTATTGCAATTACTAAGTTTGTTGACGAAGCAGATGGAATATCAAGTAACGATAACGATACTACTATTCCAACATCAGCGGCAGTCATTGACTATGTTGAGAACAACGGCGGCGACGGGCTTATGCTTCGTCAAGCACTTGTATCAGGTTCAACTACAATTAACACAGCGGCAATGCCAAATGTTAGTGGTAGAACTTACTATGCAAGTAAAGTTGTTATCAAAATTGCAACTGCTTTTAGCGGTGGTTCTTTTAACCAAATTCTTGTTAAAGAGAATGCTGGTTCTGGATCTTCACTAGTAGCGGCAGACGACGCTGACGCGGCAACGGCTGGAACTTACATCGTAGAATTAGATGGTGATTTAACACTAACTAAGAATGCGGCTGTACAAGTTCAGTTCATGCAAAGCAACGGTAGTACTGCAAGTACAACCACAGCAGGCGCTGGTACAATTACTGTACATTACAACTACGTTTAATACTTTAATTAGTTAAAACAAGGAAATACCTCACTTATGTGGGGTATTTTTTTGACTAAAGTGATAAATAATAGTAACGATAGAACATAACGTTCTTATCACAAAATACATTTGGGAGAATTAAAAATGGCACAGGTAAAAGTAAATGGTTTTTCAAAAGACTTAAACGGTTTCGGAAGAGATCTACACGTTGCTACAGCAACAGTATCAACTAACATGACTCAAGCTAAAATGGATGCTTTAATACAAGCAATTCAAAACTTGAACTACTCAGTAACTGGAATTGACGGTTTTGTAGTTAACGTTGCAACAGCAGTTCACATTGCATATGAAGGCGGAGCGGCTATTGCCGACGACTCATCTAATGCATTTGATGTAACTGGTTGTGCATGGGCGGCAGTTGCTTCATTCTAAGTTTAGTTAAAACTTAAATAAATTAAAAGCACACTTAGGTGTGCTTTTTTTTGACTGTAATTTGACGAGCAATACTTTGACTTATCGATATTTTAGTATTGTGTAATCGAAAAGCAATTGCACCATTGAACGGTGCCCTATGGGCTAGTTCTATTTCAGTACCTACTGCAAAGCCTTGCTCTAGTAGTTGTACTGCTAATTGTATATCAGTAGGTAATGCACTAATGTATACAGATTGATTGCTGACTAATTTGTCTGCTGTCACTGTTTATTCTGCTTGTATAATAGCGATTGCTTCTGCTAAACTGTAAGGACTTTCTTCAGCCTTCGGTAGTTGTTGTTCTATAATGTTTTTATATTCAGCCGCCTTGAGCTCGTTGATAGCTATGAAGGGTATTTGCTCCTCTGGCAGATCATCATCTGACCATATAGCATCTACAGGACATGCTGGTTCACACAATGCACAATCAATGCATTCATCTGGATCGATGACTAACATGTTGTCACCTTCGTAAAAACAATCTACTGGGCATACAGTGACGCACTCAGTATCTTTACACCCAACGCACGGGCTACCTACAATAAACGTCATTAAGAGGTCCTTGGTTTCATATAATAAGAATGTGAAAAGAACATGGCTTTTTTACTAGATTGGTTAGGAGTAAATCCCCAAGGTATATGTGCTGGGAAGAATACTATCTTCCATGGCTCATATTTAATAAAATGTGTGTATTCTTGTACATCTGGATCTGGTGTTGCATAAAGTTTACTATCTAATGTATCCATGTAAATATTACTAGTGCTGTCATCGCCTTCAACAAACACAACGCATTGATACCAACGCATTCTATTCACACTAGCAGGAACATTATGTCCTGCATCTATACATACCAATTGGTTCTCGCAACTTTCAAAGTTTTGTAAGCCAGGAGGTAACCGGAAATGGGTAACTACATTACTAAAGAACATGTTACTACACAGACTACTTAGGTTCAGTACATGATTCTCAACATTCTGTATTTTTGTAACATACCCAAAATGTAACTTTACTTTAGGCATGCTATAAACCTGCTGAAGAATCATTGCCTTCATCTCGTTGTCTAGCTCTAATTTACCCTCAAATACCCAATTAGGGAATACGGGATATGTTGTCATACTTGGGGAAGTTTGCTTCATAACACTATTTATAAGAAAGGTTACATAGGGTTACAACCTTATGGCAACAGCATAATAGAGCAAATAAACGGTTGACAAATCCTATATATTTGTTATAATATATGCATAAGTTAATAAAAAGGTAGGAGTTTTTATGTTTGTAATAGTAAATAAATCACAAGGTACACTACACAGTGAGCCTACAAGACAGTCCTATAGAGGAAAGTCATATAAATCAGCTGGTGCGGCTAAAGCCGGTATCACTAGAACTGTTAAGTATTATGCTAAAGCCATTCAGCAAGTTGCTGATGTAGTTGCTGAAGGTAAGCCTGAATATCATGCTTCGATGTACAATGCGTACAGAGATGCTACTGAAGATAGATCAGACAGCATGTTTTCTAATAGAAACTATGACTACAGAAATGTATGTAACGGTACTGATTTAGAAGTAGTTGCTCATGAAGATTACGTTGAGCCTCAAATTACTAGGACTGGAACTAGTCCATACGATGGTAGAGAGATTACTGTTACTACAGGCATTAATTCAATTGGTACGCACATGGATCCTCTATGTGAAAGCCACTACACTAACTAAGGAATATCAATTGGCATATACCAAAAAGAATAAAATCATACTCACAGACTGTGACGGAGTATGCTTAGACTGGGAAGAAGGCTTCTCTGTCTGGATGGAACATCACGGACACGAAAAGGTAGATGGTTACCAGTTTGTGTACAGTATTGGTAAGAGGTACGGAATCTCTAATAATCAAGCTCATAAGTTGATTAGGCAGTTTAACGAAAGTGCCGCCATTGGCTTCCTTCCACCATTAAGAGATGCTCAGTACTTTATAAGGAAATTATCTGAGCAACATGGTTACAAGTTTATTGCTGTAACCAGCCTCAGCACAGATCCGTATGCTAAAGAGCTCAGGGAAAGGAACCTAGCCAAGCTGTTTGGAGACGCATTTATTGAGTGTATTTGCTTGCCAACTGGTGCTGATAAGGACGATATATTAGCCTCATTAGCCATCAAATATAAGGGCAACTACTGGATAGAGGACAAGCCTGAAAACGTTACAGCGGGCACTACAGTAGGTCTGAGGGGCATTCTAGTGGAGCATGGGCACAATATGACCGCCAAAATTGACGGTTTTGTCGCTAAAACATGGGAAAATATATACGATCATATAGTAAATAACGGTTGACAAATAGCCAATATTTGCTATAATATATGCATAACTTAACAAAAAAGAGAAGAAAGCAATGTCAAAATTAGTAATAAACACACAATATAGAGAGAACTACGCCGCACACAATGAGGACTTTGTTCCTGGTGTGAGCGAAGACTATTGGAAGTTCAAAGGCGGATCAACTTATGTTGTTGAGAACATCATGCCTGCTCAGGCTATGAAGATTGGTGTACATGGTATCCCAAATCTTGAGAAGCTCATTGCTTATTCAAACCCAGCATCAGAAGAGTACATCTTAGACTACGAAGTTGTAGAAGATGATAATGCTCCTGTTTGTGAAGAGTGGGAAACACCTACTATCTTTGAGTTTGATTCAGAGATCAAAGAGTGGCGTGGAACTAGAACCACCTCTAATGGTGACATGGGTTACATGAAGTCTGAGATACAGATTAAAACTGAAAGCTGGTTAGTACGTCCTGAATTAGGTCGTGAGGACTATAGAGTTCAGTACACTATGAACGATGGCAACATTGTAACTGGTGACGCCGGGCTTAGAGCTTGGTTTGAAAATATCACTTTAGAAGAGGTAGCGTAATGTCAGATAAGAATCCAACATTTGCAGTTATTGATGTGCTAACAACGGCATGTGCTGTTCACCGTATCAACAAAGGCTTTGTTAAGTCTGCTGATGCTAGACCAGAAGATGGTATTATTGCTAATAGCACTTTCTTGTACAGTCATTTTTTAGGTGTACACGACAAGGCTTCCAACAGTAACAAGAAACAGGAAGTAACAAGTACTCCTGAAGATGTTGCTGGGGCGGAAACTATTATTGATTATCTCAAAGGCTTAACTTTTAAAGCAATGGAAAGGGAACTAACTGATTTTGAGAAGAATGTTCTCAAGTTAGTGTCGTCTGATGTTGTTGGCAAAGATAAGATTGGTATAGCCGCAAGTTTACCTAAGGTATTCCAAAACAAAGTAGAATCTGATGTATGGGCAGTTCGTGAAACTGAACTGTCAACAGTATCAGACTACATTGGTAAAGTTGGTAAACGTGATAACTTTAATATCATCATAGAGAATGTACGATACATCTCTAGTGTTGGTTCAAAGTTATTTTGTGCTAGTGTTGATGGTAAGAATATTGTTAAGTTCTTTAACAATGACATCACAGCAAAAGTTGGTGAGACACTTGCCATTGGTGCGTATGTTAAAGACCATAGCGTCAGCAAGTATCACCATGGTAAAGAAACTATGGTTAACAGAATAAAGGTGTTAACCACAGATTAACGGTTGACTATTAGCACATTGATGTTATAATAGTTACTTACTTAGAGCAATTACAGAAGGATATTCAGATGAATATTACGGTTACTGGTCCACGTGGTGGTGCAATGCCTTTTGAACGTTCGTACTTTATCAAAGAAGCAACTGAATTCTTTGCAAAGTCATTAGGTATTAATCGCTTAAAAACAAAAATTAATGTACTAGTCCATGAGCAACTGTTGATTGACGGTGACACTATGGGCTATTGCGAAGCTAAGTCAGAACGAGAGTTTGATATTAGTTTATGTAGCTGGGGCAATTGGTTAAGTGTACTAGCACACGAAATGGTACATGTTCGCCAGTTTGCACGTGGTGAGTTAGACTTGCAAATGGATACATGGAAAAGTCGCAAGTATTGTAGCAACATTGATTACTGGGACCAGCCTTGGGAAAAGGAGGCACGACGGTTGCAGAACAGATTAGTTTTTGATTTTATGGAGCAGTGTGACTACTAATGCATACTTGTATCTCAAACAACAAAAGAAACCAACGACTAACATCATATGGTGAGGCAAAGATTATGCACCCCGCATTAGTTAGGTACGAAGAGTTACTTAAAAAACATGACTGGACTTATATGTACAGCGATGATCATCGTGCGTGGAAGAAAGGTTCAGAAGAAGCAGAGGAACTTCGTCGCTCAATTGATATCTTATGTGGATTAGGGCTCGACCAAATCGCATGTGAGATGCACACAAAGTATTCGCCTTTTAGTAAAGGGTAAAGTTTAATGCGCCTTTAGCTCAGCTGGATAGAGCAACGGCCTTCTAAGCCG